>JACCDO011980827.1_pt1 | contig 11492 bp, 3 predicted proteins | sample 7446101 | NCBI WGS metagenome assembly JACCDO01 (sample SAMN15323440, study PRJNA562643) | freshwater metagenome | isolation source: river surface water | place: USA:Blue River Watershed | collected 2017-08-16
CACAGTGTCGCCCAGCGACCTTCCACTGCCTCTAGCACACCCAGACCTCCGCATTGCGTCTCACTTGTTGACAGACTTAGCAAGTCGCCGAGAAGCGATGAGCGGTGCTTTACCAGTGCTGCGGCTAGTTGAGGGTTTTTCAATAGGTTGGACATAGCTCGGAAAGTTGATGTGCCAGCAAACACTTGCAGCGCATCGATATTAGATGCAAGATGCTTGTTTGCCTGTCCCTTTGTATCGCTAACAGCTGCCTCGCGATCGTCTTCAACTTCCATGCTTCCGCTGTCTGCACTCGCGCCCGTCGCAACAGAGTCTGCAGAGCGCGCACTGCTCAACTGACCTGCTGGTAGCCCACGCCACCACGGCACTGCTGTTGTGGCCATTACGTCAATCAAATCGGCGAACACACGCTCGGTCACAAGCTCGGGTATAATTGGTACATCTGCTGTCGGGCTAATATCTGCGATGGGCAGCTTGACAGCGCGTATGGGTAGAGGGCTAGTCAGGCTGGCTGTTTGCTGAACAATCTTGTCCAGAATGGAGTCATCTTCTGGATCAACTACAGAAGACACTGCAGAGCGTCGTTGCAAGCGTGTGCCCCGCTCCATCTCCACAATCTCACCGTGCGCGGCAGACAGTGACACGAGCATGCCGCCCGTGTGGGAGATGGAGGCCAAGCGCGCGGCAAAGGTGCTGTTGGAGTCCACAAGGCAAAAAGGGCGTGTCATAACCATGCCACCGATGCGTAGACCATCCATGTAACCGCCCAGTAATCCCACGCATGCTGCCTGCAGTAGTTGCGCTCGGATTCCGACTGCAGACCCGCAGCTTAGCAGGCTATGTGTGACATCAGAGATGACCACCCGCCACGGCGGCACTCCCTGTAGCTCGCGGAGCACATTCAGGCACTCGGCTGACACACAGCGTGCGCTCTTGTTTTCGCGAATGTATGACATGAGAAGTGACGCCTGGCGATGGTCGCGCTGCTGGGTAGGTGGCACTATGGCTGTCACGGCCTCCAACAGAACAGCGACAAGGCGTGAGGCGCAGGGATATGCGCACGTCTTATACCACTCGTCGTCGTCGTCGTCGCCCAAGGATCCTTCCTGTTCAGCGACCAGCGCACTCACATCATCATCATCGAGAGGCGTTGCTGAGAACAATACGTCATCCTTACTGGAAAATAATCCCGGTATGTAAGCGTGCATGTCCGCAGGATTCAAGCTGACTAGAATGCGACGTAATAGTCGTAGCACTCTACGCTGCACGCCAAAAGAACCGAAACCTATACTGGCAACTAGCAGCGTAAGCCACTTGGGAGAGCTCAGGGCACCCACACATTGGCGCGAGTTTGACACACTGTATAAGAGCCTCAGAATCTGGAACATGTACTTCTCTGCGTCGCGAGCTTCATCACCAAGTGGAGCCGCTGCTTTGTTTTTGCCAGTGCTGTCACCACGCGGAGTATCTTCTTGGCTAGCAGACTGTACTTGCGCCTCAGCTTCCCGAGGCTGTTCCAGCAAGCAGCGCATGCCCTTTGACAACTCATTGTAGAGAACGTCGAACAGCGAGCGGGATAGCGTGTCAGGACCCGACTGAATTCGTTGCATACTGCGGGACGGATTGAGCTCGCGACCACCCAGTGCCGCGGGGCTGTCCTCAGAGTAAGCCACCTGCGATGCTAACTGGTGCACTACCTGCAGTGCTAGTTGGGACAGGCGCTTACTGGCAAGGCGGACATGCTGCTGCGCATAGTACTCCGATAAACAATCGTCGCCTAAAGCTCCACTCTTGCCGGATAATGAGCTACTAGAGCGCGCACCATCAAGAACTGTTTGTAAAATGCGAAAAATACCAATGCGATTCAGGAAAGAGTGGTCCTCAGGTTTGACGCGCAGATACATCCACGCACTGAGTGCAATACATTGTCCTTCGCGATGAAAAGCCCATGTTGTGCGCGCCAACAATTGTGCCACAGCCTCGTAGACACGCTCGAAGGAGCTTTTGACCTGCGCCAGCACTTCTGCGTCTACACCGCACAGACCATCGTTGTAGTGTCCGCAAGTACCATGCATGGTAGCGGCTGCGGGGGCAATGCGAGACATAGCTGAGGACAAATGCAAAAGCACGGTAGGCTGAAGCAAAAGCGAGCTTACGGGTGGAAGTTGGCCGAACTGCGAGGACGCAGCCAGCTGCTGAGTCTGCTGACCAAAAATGACATGCAAAGACCGGAATCCAGCTATGCGAGATAAGGCTGTGAGTAAGTGGTTAGCCATCTGTCCTTTGAGCCATGTTACATCACGAATAGGTGACAGCAGAAAATCAACAATTTCCGACAACAACTTGCAGAATTCCGATTGCACCGAGACAGCTTGCTCAGATTGCCATCTGTCCGCAGCACCTGCACCAGCACTCACGTCAACCAAAAGAGAGAGGTTTTCGGCAGTGTACATACAAGCGACGCTGGGCTGTACATCCAACAGGAACTGTGCCTTGCAGCATAGCGCTTCGCAGACCGCGGCGTATGTTGTGCCAGTGTCCTGTTTTTTCTTTATGGTCTGCTCTATGACCTTCTTAGCTGCCCGCCACAGCTCCAGCAGTGGGGCGCATGGTCTATCAATATCTTGTTTCCTGCCGGAGCTAAGCGATTCGACCTCCGCTAAACATACGCTCACACAGCCGCTGTGTTTTACCAGAGCCGCAAGCACTGCCCGCCGAGCCAGTTGCATCGGCTCGCCGCCCACCTTAAGGAGCATTCCTTGCCCGGTATGGTGCGTGGCATATTCGTCAACAAGCTGACCGGCACCGGATCGAAAGGCGCCGGCAGTAATTGGCTTATTTGCGCTCAGAACCTCCACATTGCCCAATTTGGCGCTAGGGGAGGCAGGAGGGGAAACTATGCTATGGTCATGTAAAAGCGAGCTGTCGAACAACTGCAAGGCGGTGGTGGAGGGGAAGATTGTAGGGAATGCTGCGGCTAACCACCAGGACAAAACCTCGTTTGCTACAGTTGTCTTGCCATCAATTGTGTCAGCCAGAGATAACAGACTCTGTGCCATGGTGACCGACCTACTTGCCTCCCCCTTGTCTCTGTCAGATCCGCTGGCGCGGTAGAGGATCTCATTGCGAATCGTTGTGAGTAGCTTCTGGTCGAGCGGCAGTCCACCGGATAGTAAGTCTGACTGTAGCCACCGACGATTTGCGGCTGCCAGTGCGACACCTGGATCTTCTGCATCACGCTCTCCTGGATCCGCCGCATCCTCCGCTTCTTGTAGAGCACTCTCACTGGTAGCCATGCTAGGTATCTCTCCACCGTCCCCAAGCAGACTATATTCACCAGTATTAAAGGCGCGCAAGCCGTATACGAGGCACGAGGTCATGTTACCGCAAGCCAGTGAGCATAACATTGCTGCGCGGTACAAAATCCGGCCGCGCAGCAGGTGCATTCCCGCACTATCCAGTCGCATGAATATGCGCGCTCCAGTGACGGACATGCTCTTGTCCTTCTCTTTATCCTTGTCTTTGTCTTTATCCTCCACAGCGCGTCCAGAGAAGAAAGACCCACATAGGGATACTTCGCCCTCAACCACAGCATTGCTGCCGAGCGTCCACAGCTCTCGGAACTTGGCCCGGGTGCCAAACTGCACACCGTCGATAGCGACGTTACAAACAGGACTTTGTCCTGCACCCAGCAGTCGTCGTGCTGCACCCTGCGGCTCCTCAGTTCCGATGATGCCGTCACTTATAGTAATGCCGTACTGAATGTCTGCACAATACTCTTTCCCAGGGCCGCTTCCTGAGGGTCCACTGGCGCTAAGCTCCCATCGTCCTTGCATGTCCCCAAAGACGCATGCATCCTGATCAGTTACTGAGGAGGTACTCTTGATAGAGGCAGCTTTTGAACCGGCCCCAGTGCGCAGTTCAAACAAGTGCGCAAGCTTGCGGGTCAAGATCGTGAAGCATGGCAGCAATTGCAGCGTGGGGTAGATCCCCGCTGCCTTGCTCAGCGAACAGCTGTATAAACCCGCTGCCAATGATGGCAAGAGCACGCCGATATAAGGGTGTACCGCAATACTTGCGCGCAAAGTCTCAGAGCATTCGCCTGCTTCTACGAGTTTTAGCAGCGCATAGGCGCGCTCGCAAAGCATTTGCACGTATAGAATGAACGATGACTGCCAATTGCGCGGATCAGGCGTGGCAAGAGTGCAGTCGTCATGCTGAATGCTGAGACAGTCGTTCTGCTGGAACAAGCTTACAGCTGGAAAAAGAGGCTCCTTGGGCATGCCGGTGAAGGCCATGCCGAAGTCCGTCCCTCCGATAGAATAGCCTAGCATTCCACTGTCGGAGTCGTATCTCATATACACAACGCTGTTTGTGCTGAAGCCGGAGCCATAGTCTGCCACAATCTTAACCTTATTGTGCCATAGACCACGCGTACCTATCAGCCCCCAGCCGTGTGCGTCGCAGCCGATATAGGAGTCAAGAGGTGCATTTGCAGTCACCATGCCCATAAAAGCGTGGCTGCGGTCACACAAGTCAATCTTAACAGCCCACTGGTACAAGCCGCTGTTGGGCTGCACAGCCTGCGTGCCAACAACTGTGCTCCAAAGCTTCTCTCCACGGTGATTGATGCGCAATGAATTATTTGTTAACGTGATGTTAGGGTTGCAACGGCGCGAGTCAAAAGTCCAGAGTGGACACTTGACGCCAGCGTCTCGCATGCTGTTGGTGAAGTTAAGAAGGTGCTTTTGTTGAATGCTCCGCAGCAGGCACAGCTCCCCCCAAAATAGCGCATTGCTAGCAGAAGCATTAGGCACACGCTCTAGGTCCTGCAGAATATGCAGCGATGAGAAACGCTGCAAAAGGACATGTTCTAAAGACCGACGCACATCTAAGCGGCTAGTGCTCAGCATTGTGAAGCCTGGGTTGGGCGACCGTGGTGGACTCTGCACCAGCATGTGGTCCGCCGTGGTGTTCCCTGGAGCCCCTGTGTCAGAATAGGCATTGCTGATACTGGCTTCTGCTTTGTCTGCACGGTTCAAGCTGTTTGCAAGCAATGTGTGGCTTGGACTCCATAATGTCTCTGCTTTGGTGACCGCCAGACAGACCTTTTGAAGTAGCACAAGCTTATAATAGTTAGCTTTCTGATCGACGCTCCTAGCTTGCGTAAGCATAGAAGCATGTAGGTACGGCGACGTGCTGCTGCAGTACAAGTTATGCCCGTCGGCAGCAGTGGGAGCGCTACCAAGAAGGCTCCACAACAGGGACATCCGAGCTTGTTGTTGCGGTATGAATACACCGAAGCCGGCGATAAGTGTATCGATACCCACCATGCGCAGAAAGTGTGTGTATTCAGGCTCTGTGTCTACACTATCCGGTTGTGCACAAAACGCATGCATGGCTCCTGCCACATGGCCGTCGTGCGGACCTGCGATAGCAGCGTCGTCGAACCCCATGCAGTCGGCGATCTTGCGAAGCAGATGCGACACAAAGGGCTCCGTTAGATTTTGCTGAATATCTCCGCCATCATTGTCTTTCTGTATACTCATGCCCAGCCCCAGGGATGCAGGTGTAGTGCCAATGGAGGCAGCAAGATTAGCGCGCAGCACATTCAGCATAGCTCCCAGCGACCACACGACGAGATATGTGTGCAGTGCGCTCTCGCCTGACCCCGTTACAGCCGTCGCACGGCGCAGCTCTGCAATTAGGCTTTCCAGCACAAAGTCGATCAGCAAAAAGGTAACCACGTTAGGGGACACGCTCAGCACCTGCGTCAGCGGGTTGGGCTTACCGGCCTCGGGACTCGTACTAGATACCGGCTCAAGACCAGGTGATGGAGCGCTTTTCGCATTTAGCATCTGATCAGCGCTCGCTGATAGTGCAGTCAACAATGCGATTATTACATACATTACTGGAATAGCCGGGACGGCTGTAGGTGAAGAGTCGCGCAGCTGCACACGGCGGACCAAGTCGTGCCACACGGCCGCCTGGCAGAAGGGACCGAACGTGGCTAAGCGCGCCACCTCAGGGAGATTTTCGTGCGTGGGTGAATTCACACGCGCCTCATTCGATGACGGGTGCAAATCGCTGGCGAGGCTAGCGAAGTGTGCGATTAGGCCAGCGTCGTGTGCACTGCTGTCCGAGCCCTCTGCGCCGCTGTCTCCGTAGTTATCGTCAGTGAAGTGAGCGCTTTCCTGTGATTGCAATACACTGCCATGATTTATTGGCAGACCACTTTCTGTGCCTGCGCGGGACACCGCAAACAGCGACGTGTTGGTACTCGATAGTGATGCTGTGTGTGACAAGCCAGACTCGCTCGCTGCACGCTCCACCACGCTGTCATTGTCTGCAGAAGACTGTTCATGAAGCGCCATTTCGCGCGGAGTGGCGGAGACAGCGAGCATCAACAAGGGGGGCGAGCTGTCTGAGCGCACGTCGTCCTCGTCCTCATCTACGCTCATATCGTCAAGGCGAGCATCCGAGGGGGGCTCGCCCTTGCGTGACAAGTCACTGTTTGACTCCGCGCTCTTCGCAGCCTTATACGACTTTTCATAAGATGATAGCAGAAATTGCCTATATGGATTGGGCAGTGGAACTTCGTGCAGATTTAGCTTGTTGCGACTGTCCGCTGAGTCATGGCTTGGGCTGTGACTCTGGTTTTGGCCTTCAAATAGCGCGGCGATGACGTTGGACACAGGGACACATAATAAGCTTGGGTACTGTTCCTGCTTATAAACTGCCAGAAGAAGCGCTACGGTAATCAAGTAGGATATTTGCGTACCTTCAGCCACCCCTTTTCCTACAGTTGCAGCCAAGATTCCACAGAATTCGTCCAGTCGTTGCGAGTCGGCTGTAGGGCTTTCTGTGAGACTATTGCCCCGAGACTTGCGCTTCCCTCTACTACCGCCCCCCCCAGCCCCTACGTTCACTATTTCTCTGCGTTTCTTCTTCGTTAAGCGCGCGCTCTTCTGTGGCGAGCTCTGTCCAGATACTAGAGGTTGCGAAAGCAGAGTCCTGTGCAGGACAGGATGACTAGTTTTGAGTATGTTCAACAGTGGGTCGAACGCCTCTCGTGGCAGCTTCATACTTGCAAGTATATCTTTGCAAGAAAGGTCTGATGAGTCGCGATCATCCCCACCCAAATTTAAATCTGAAGAATAAGTATTCAAAAATGTCAATAACACACCAAACTGTTCTTCTAACACTGGATCGTCCAACGCTGGTCTCGTTGTTTTGGTTTTATTCGTTTTGAGATCTTCGCGACGCTGAAGTAGTCGCGGGTCGATGCCATGCTCTCTAACTTTTTCAATTACCCAATTAGACAATGTCGATTCACGCACCTGCTCCACTAACAGAGCAGCTTGAGTAGTAGGTGTTTCATGATCACGCGACGCTTTTGCGAAAGCTTCTTCGACTTCAGCGATGAGTATTGCTTTGGAATTGTCAAGAGTAGCCATTTTTTTTCAAAAATTCTCCTATGAAGTACAACACGAGTGTTTCTTATCAAGAAATTGATATTCACAACTTCTTTTACTTAAAAACTCCTTTCCTCTCAAACTAATCAAGTTTATTAGAAAAATAATAGTTTTTTGTGCTTTTCTGTCTGTGTTCTTTATTTAAGTATTACGGGTTTGCGTATACTTCAAATAAAAAGGGCTCTTAAAGTCTAAATTCATTTCGTGTTTTTATACCGTCCGAGAGTCCCTTAATGCTTCATGCTGACTGACTGCTAGGTTGCTTATCGACGAAATGTTTGAGTAGATTAGAGCAATGTATCATTTGGTCAAATCAAGGTTATCTATCAATCTTCGATGCACGTCATTGACGCTCACGCGCAACACTTCCGCAGGATCTGGCTTTAATCGAAGCGCAGCAACGGGGAAAAGTCTTGATCTAGCACTACTTGCAAATGAATCTGGGCTCGTAATATCTCATTTACGAGCTCGCCGTAGCGCTGATAGCATATTTGAACAAGTTAATCGCATCGGTGCGCTACGTGCTGAAAGAAGTTCGAAGATCATGGAAGGCAATGATGCGAAGAATAGACGAAATGTACTAAGCGCACAGATAGGAAAACTGCTTAAAGAAACTGGGCCTGGAGCAGGCGCTAACACCAGTGGGGGGTCTGGAGTTGCGGTGCAGATTGAATCTCTTAAGGAGCAGGTGCTAGCTGCCTCCGCGTTGGCTACGGTATGCGATGAAAGTCTGGGGCAAATTGACCTTAAAATTTACGAAATTATGTCTAGTTTACCGAATCTACTGGATGATGAAGTGCCGGATGGAAGTGACGATGTTCAAAATGTGCAAGTCCGGGCGTGGGGGTGCAATCTGCGCAAATTGGGAGCTGAGGGAATGTATCGATGGCATGACGAAGTCGCGCTACTACTGGGGGGCATTGACTCAGAAGCTGCAGCCAAGATATCTGGTGCGCGCTTCACCGTGTTAGTGGGCCAGCTTGCGCGTCTGGAGCGAGCGCTCATGTCCTACTGCCTGGACTTTCATGGGCAAAGGGGTTACGTCGAGGTTGCCGTGCCGTATGTGGTGTCACGTTCCACTTTAGAAGGCACGGGGCAGTTGCCCAAATTTGAAGAGGATTTATTCAAAACAAACCATTCTGTGGCTGGAGAGGACGCGTTTCTCATTCCGACAGCTGAAGTGCCTGTGACAAGTTTGTACCGCGGGCGATTGCTGGAAGCCTCTCAACTGCCAATCCGGCATGTGTGTGGTAGTCCATGTTTTCGCGCAGAAGCAGGATCAAATGGGCGGGATACCCGTGGGCTGCTCCGCCAGCATCAGTTTCACAAGGTGGAACTCGTGAAAATTGTAGAGCCCCAGCACTCTCAGCACGAACATGAGCAGATGCTCGCAGATGCGGAAGCTGTTTTGCAGTCTCTGCAACTGCCGTATCGTACCATGCTCCTTTGTTCGGGTGACACTGGGTTTTCAGCTCGTAAGTGTTATGACATCGAGGTTTGGTTGCCGGGGCAGCAGAAATATCGGGAGATCTCATCTGTGTCCAATTGCCATGATTTCCAATCGCGACGAATGGCTTTGCGCTATCGACCGGACCGGGAAAAGCATGCGCAGGGAGTGCCCGCTCGCAGCAAGGGGGCTAAACCTACTGCATATCCACATACACTTAATGGCTCGGGATTGGCTATTGGCAGGACGCTTGTGGCTATTTTGGAAAACCACCAGCAACCAGATGGGTCCGTGTCCATACCATTAGCGTTGCAGCCCTATATGGGCGGTCAGACGGTACTGAATGTGGCTACGAAAAACTATCCAAGGGAAGTGAAGTGAAGTGTTGCGCATTTCATGCGAAAGAGTTGGATTCAAAGAACTATGGAGCTGTAATTTATGCAAAGCTGTAATTAGATAACGTTTAATTATTATACAAAACGAATGGCTCTTCAAACTATCACTTTAAGAGTCCTTGGCCCACTTGTGCTCTCTGATTTCTTCTTCGATTTCCCGGGCAATACTAGGGAACCTCTGCGAAACCTCGCCCATAGAACTGTCCTCAGTAATACGGCCCTTCTCAAAGGCAGCGAGTTGTGCCTCCAAGCTTACGAGGTCCAGCTTGGTAGCCTCCACGGTGGACTTCACGACATTGAGCAAAGCTGCACGCTTCTTCGCCTCAAAGGCAGGCAATGATGCCGTATATTGGGGAATACTTTTGTTCTTGTAAGCATTCTCAAGGTTGTTTACCGCATCGCCAGTGTATCTCAACTTCTTTCTGTATGCATTGAAATCAATAGCAGCAGGAGCTACAACGTTCTTTGCTGACTCTGAGGCGATAACGTTAGCCTTACCACGCAAGCTCTGAACAGAGCGCACAGCTGCGGGGGCATCTACTTTGGACAGGAGCTTGTCCCTATATAGCAATTAATAATTTGTAAAAGAAAGAGAATTAGGGTTAGTATTGTGTTTATGGCGTGAGAAATGCATGTATGCGGTCCGCAGACACAACACGCAAATTAATGGCGTCGACAATAAAAACCTCCATTTAAGGCGATATTTTCATGAAAATTCACGAACATATCATCTCGAAATTAGGTTTAATATATCTAAGTGAGTGCACATACCATCCGAAATTGGCAATCTTTCCAGCGGACATGGTGTCTTGCTTGAAACACGCATAAGAACAACGGAGTTGGTTTTTAGAGAAAGACGTGACGACGGTCGATGTCGAACCTTTAAAAATTACACAGAGACGAAGGCGCATAAAATTCTGACAAAAAGAGCTACTCAGAGCTACCCCCAAACGCCACTGTAGATTGCTAAGACGACCGAAGTTAACAGTCTTTCTGTGTTCAGAAATGGCACTCGACGTTGCTGCATCTTTGTAACTTCAGATATAGATTCAACGTAGGTGTAATATATGTATGTAGAGGGCTTAAGATGATCAGTCTTATCCTAAGTTACAGACACGAGGGAGGTACAAGTGAGCAGCGATATCTAAACTATGATCGCACCACGGTCCACTGGGACCTGTGGGGCCGGATCGTACACTACCCCTCCTCCGAAAGCTAAGATATTAGCGCAACAGAGTAGGGCATGATTAATTAAAAGCTGGGGATAACACGTAGTGGGGAAGAAGTCACTGAAGCACAACAAGCATGTGCAAACAGTGAAATTGTTGGGCGTAAAACTAGCAAGAACTGATCAGAAAAGCAATACCAGGCGAAGCAATAACAGGCGAGAATTTTCTTGGGAGCGCAGTCACCATAGAAAAGGAGGGAGTTCAACCCTGAGAGAGAGATAGATAGTAATATAAGGGTGGTTCGATTGGGATTCGAGACCAAATTAACTAGCTGCGGAGCAGGCACAGTTAAAGGGACTTCTGCCTGCGAAGCAGGGCCGGAAGGAAACGAGGGGGTGGGAATCGATTGGAATTCGAGGCCCATCTTAACAAGTCTGATTTGTTGAACGGGTCTGGCAATTTGTATGGCTGTACAGAGTTCATCGTCATTATTTGCGACACTGAGCTATAATTAGGAAAATCCAGACTATTGCTAAAAGGGGTTGACGGGATGCGTCCAGCGATCTCTGAGATCAATGAAGTAGATGCCAACGTCGGAGCGGGATGAAATTCTGTTCCTTGCGGCGACAAAATGTTCATGGGGGTGGTTTGATTGAAATTCAAAACCAAGCTATCCAGCTGCGGAGCAGGCACGGATACGGGGGCTTCTGCCTGCGGAGCAGGGCCGGAAGGGAACGAGGGAATGGGACTCGGAGGCGAAAATGCATTTGCCTCCGCATTCAGCGAAGAGGGCAGCGGAGACAATAGTTCTTCATCGGAAGAAGAATCATTTACTCCGAGGTCTTCCTCCGACCCTAGATTTAGGGCTCGGAGCAATTGCTGTGAGCGCGTGAGCATTTAAAAGCGACGCTTTTAAAAATTACGAGCACTACCTTGCACAACTTACTTGACGCTAATTCAAACCTGAATAAGTTATTCCTGCGCGGGAAATAATTATTGAATTAAA
>JACCDO010686574.1_pt1 | contig 11490 bp, 13 predicted proteins | sample 7446101 | NCBI WGS metagenome assembly JACCDO01 (sample SAMN15323440, study PRJNA562643) | freshwater metagenome | isolation source: river surface water | place: USA:Blue River Watershed | collected 2017-08-16
GCCGCGATGGCGCTCGTCATGAGCACCGTGCGCGTGACGATGCTCTGCCGGTCGGGCCGTGCCTCGGTGGTCATAGGGAATCCGGCCTGATCACAGTTCCGCGGAATAGCCGACGCCACGCACCGTGCGGATCGGGCTCCTGTCACCGAGCTTTCCGCGTACCTGCGCGACATGGACGTCGACGGTGCGAGTGCCGACCACTGCGGCATAACCCCACACCTCGGCGAGCAGCTGCTCGCGGCTGTACACGCGACCCGGATTGCTCATCAGGTGAGCGAGGAGGTCGAATTCAGTCGCGGTGAGATCGAGTGGCTCACCCGCCACTGTCGAGCGCCGGGTGACGGGATCGAGGGAGATCTCGCCGAGCACGAGCGGGCCCTCGCCCATCTGCGCGCGATTCGCACGACGCACGACGGACTTCACCCGGGCCACGACCTCACGCGGACTGAACGGCTTGGTGATGTAGTCATCGGCGCCGAGCTCGAGACCGAGCACGCGATCGACCTCGTCGTCTCGTGCAGTGCAGAACAGCACGGGAACCCAGTCATTGTCGGCGCGCAGCTGACGGCACACCTCGGTGCCGTCGATGCCCGGCAGGCCGACGTCAAGCACGATCGCTACGGGATGCAACTGCCTGGCCGCAGCGAGACCGGCCACTCCGTCGGACTCGACATGAACACCGAAGCCCTCGCGGGAAAGGTACATGCGCAGGAGATCGGAGATTGCTCGCTCATCCTCGACGACGAGGACAAGACCCTTGACTGATTCCACGATCACACCCTGTCATGGATGCGCGGCTTCGTGCACGCGCTGCAGGCGCCCACGCGTGCAGGAAGTGTTCGGACTGCGTAAGGAATTTCCGGGTGCGACTACGCGTGCGCAGTGCGCGGCTTGCCGAGGCCGGCCATCGCCATGATCTTGCCCACCACGGCACCGAGCACCAGGATCCCGACGCCGACCCAGAAGACGACCCAGTTGGCCATCATGACTCCGAGGGTGCCCACGATGAACGCGATGGTCACGAGGACGCAGACCGTCCAGGCGGCGGGGGTGTTTCCGTGGCTCTCATGATGCTCGGTGGTCATGGCGCAATCTAATCAGATGACCGGCACCTACCCCTGACCGCGCAGCGTGAGGCCCTCAGAGGCGTGGATCACACCGCAGCATGCCGTCGCTCAGTCGTCGAGGGTGGGGTCCTGGCCCTCGTCGAGGGCCTGCCAGTCGGTGAGCCGGCGCGGAGTGCTGCGGTCGTACTTGCGCGACAGGCCCGGCCACGAGCGACCGCGGGTGCAGGTCATGAGCCCGGCGCCGAGCGCCAGCAGGGAGGCCAGCAGGGTCGGGATCCACCACCAGGTGATCGAGGCTCCCGCGACATCGGGCAGTGGCTCCCCCGCGCGCACCTCGGCAGCTGCCTGGATGAACTCGGTCGAGGCCGCCGCGAACCACGCGGTGGCTATCAGCGAGCCTGCGCCGGCAATCGCGATGACAGCCCCGATGATCACCCGACCCCAGGTGCGCGTGGCGATGATGCCCGCGAGGCCCGCCGCCGAGATCCACCCCGCCACCGAGGCCAGGGGTGCGATGTCACGACCGCTGAGCTCGACCTGCGTCGAGGCGGGGCCGCCGACGACAATCGGGATCGGGGCCGTGGCCCAGGTCATGGAGTAGCCCAGCAGGAGAAGCGCAGCGCCGATGACGAGTGCGAGAAGCGCATTCCTATACGCGCGCGGCATCGTCACCTCGGCTTGGGCGCATGGTCGCAGCGATCGCGACGGCGCGCAGGACTGCGGCCGCCTTGTTCGCGCACTCGGCCGCCTCGCTCTCAGGCACGGAGTCCAGGACGATGCCGGCGCCCGCCTGCACGTAGGCGACGGAGTCCTTGAGCACGGCGGTACGAATCGCGATGGCCATGTCGACATTTCCCGCGAAGTCGAAGTAGCCGACGCAGCCGCCATAGAGATTGCGACGCAGGGGCTCGAGCTCGTCGATGATCTCCATCGCACGGGGCTTCGGTGCGCCCGACAGTGTGCCGGCGGGGAAGGTAGCCGCGAGAGCGTCATAGGCCGAGGCCGTGTCGGCAAGGGTGCCGGTCACGGTCGAGACGAGATGCATCACGTGCGAGTAGCGCTCGACCTGCATGAACTCGACGACGTTCACGGTGCCCGGCGAGCAGACGCGGCCGATGTCATTGCGTGCGAGATCGACCAGCATCAGGTGCTCGGCGCGCTCCTTCTCGTCGGCGAGCATGTCATCGGCGAGTGCCGCATCGTGCTCGACCGACTCGCCGCGTGGTCGAGTGCCCGCGATCGGGTGCACCACGACATGCGCACTGCGCACCGTGACCAGTGCCTCGGGCGAGGAGCCCACAATCTCGAAGGCGACTGACTCCGAGAGTCGCCCTGATGCCTCGTCGGCGGCAACGCGATCGTCGACCGGCAGTCGCAGGAGATACATGTAGGGGCTCGGGTTCGTGGTGCGCAGGATCCGGTAGACGTCGAGTGCCGATGCCGGGCACGGCGTGCTGAAGCGCTGCGACAGCACGATCTGGAATGCATCGCCCGCGCGGATGTATTCCTTTGCCGTGTCGACAGCGGCCAGGTAGTCGGCGTGAACCGTCGAGGCCGTGACAACCGGCGCTGCCGAGCCGTCAAAGGAGACCACGGTTGCCGGTGCCGCTGCGCCGAGTGCTGCCTCCATCGCATCGAGGCGAGAAACGGCGTCAGCCCACGCGGCATCGACATTTTCATCGGAGTCGTCGTAGTTGATCGCATTGGCAATGAGCATGATCGAGCCATCGGCGTGATCGACCACCGCGAGATCGGTCGCGAGCAGGAAGGCCATGTCGGGAATGCCGAGCTCATCGGGGTTCGCATCCGGGATGCGCTCCCAGCTGCGCACGGTGTCGTAGGCGAGATACCCGACCATGCCACCGGTCAGCGGGGGAAGGCCCTCGAACGGCTCGGTATGCAGCAGCGCGATCGCATCGCGCAGCACCTCGACAGGAACATCGCCCTCGGGCACGCCATGCGGGGCGCGGCCGAGCCACACCGCCCGACCATCGCGTTCGGTGAGCATCGCGGCGCAGCGCACGCCGATGAACGAGTAGCGAGACCACGAGCGACCCTGCTCCGCCGACTCGAGCAGGAAGGTGCCCGCGCGATCTCCGCACAGCGTGCGAAAGAGTCCGATGGCGCTCTGCCCATCGGCGAGAAGCCGACGCACGACCGGGATCACCCGTCGCGAGGTCGCAAGCGCGCGGAACTCGTCAAGTGCGGGAGTCGCGACTCCCATGGGAATACTCACTGGCCCGCGATCGTCAACGTGATGGCGTCGAAGCAGGTGCGATCACCGGTGTGGCAGGCCCCGCCGGTCTGATCCACGAGCAGCAACACCGTGTCGCCGTCGCAGTCGAGGCGCACCTCGCGCACGAACTGACGATTGCCCGAAGTCAGGCCCTTGACCCACTGCTCACCGCGGCTGCGGGAGTAGTACGTGGCCTCACCGGTAGCCAGGGTGCGCTCGAGGGCAGACTCATCCATCCACGCCATCATCAGCACCTCATGGGTGTCCCACTGCTGGGCGATAGCGGGCACCAGGCCCTGCTCGTTGAAGCTCACCCGGGCAATGAAGTCTGCGGACATGGGGACATTCTGCCGTCTGCACGAATGCAGCCGGCCTGCGCCTCGCTACAGGCGAACCGGGATGCCGGCGGCGGCGAGCTCGCCCTTGACCTCGGCAATCGTCAGCGTGCCGAAGTGAAAGATGCTCGCGGCAAGCACCGCATCGGCCCCCGCCTGCACGGCAGGCACGAAATCCGGCAGCTTTCCGGCACCACCGCTGGCGATCAGCGGTACAGAGATCTCACGGCGCACCATCTCGATCAGCTCGATGTCGTAGCCGGCCTTGGTGCCATCGGCGTCCATCGAGTTCAGCAGGATCTCGCCGGCGCCGTGTGCCGTGCCGTCAATTGCCCACTGCACGGCATCAATGCCGGTGCTCTTCCTGCCGCCGTGCGTAGTGACCTCGAAGCCGCTCTCGGTCGTGACTCCGGGCGGGCAGCGACGTGCATCGACCGACAGCACGACGCACTGCGAACCGAAGCGATCGGCGGCCTCGCGCAGCAGCAGCGGATTCGCGATCGCCGAGGTATTGACGCTCACCTTGTCGGCGCCGGCACGCAGCAGCCGGTTGAAGTCCTCGACCTCGCGGACTCCCCCGCCGACCGTCAACGGGATGAACACGGTCTCGGCCGTGCGCGAAACGACGTCATAGGTCGTCGAGCGATCAGAACTCGATGCGGTGATGTCGAGGAAGACGAGCTCATCGGCGCCGGCCAGGCCGTATGCGGTGGCGAGCTCGACAGGATCGCCCGCATCGCGCAGTTCAGTGAAGTTGACGCCCTTGACGACGCGACCGGCGTCGACATCGAGGCAGGGAATGACGCGAACGGCAAGGCTCACGGCTGCGGGGGTCCCCAGGTGTAGGGGTCGTAGCGCGGCTCGACTGCGGCGATCGCCTCGACGAGCGTGAAGGCTCCGTCGTAGAGCGCACGGCCGACGATCGCGCCCTCGATGCCCTGCGGCACCATCTCGGCGAGCTTGTGGAGATCTTCGAGCTTGGAGATACCGCCCGAGGCGATCACCGGCTTCGAGGTACGAGCGCAGACATCGCGCAGCAGGTGCAGGTTCGGCCCGTGCATCGTGCCGTCCTTGTTGACGTCGGTCACGACGTAACGAGCGCAACCGGCAGCATCAAGCCGCTCCAGGGTCTCCCAGAGATCTCCGCCGTCCTTTGTCCAGCCACGTGCGGAAAGAGTCGTGCCGCGCACATCGAGGCCGACGGCAATCTGCTCGCCGTGCTCCTTGATGACCTTTTCGGTCCACTCCGGATCCTCGAGGGCTGCAGTACCGAGGTTCACGCGGGTGCACCCGGTGGCCAGAGCCGCCTTGAGCGACTCGTCATCGCGAATGCCCCCCGAGAGCTCGACCCGCACGTGCGAGCGAACATCGCTCACGACCTGCTTGAGCAGCCCCGCGTTGCTTCCACGACCGAAGGCGGCATCGAGATCGACGAGATGAATCCAGGTCGCGCCCTGCTCGACCCACGCACGGGCGGCATCGATCGGCGAACCATAGGACTTCTCGCTGCCCGCCTTGCCCTGGACAAGGCGTACGGCCTTGCCGTCAGCGACATCAACAGCGGGCAGGAGCTCGAGCATGGAGGGCTTGGTCACGACGACAACCCTATGACGTCACGAGTGAGGCGAGATGCCCCGGTCACTGCCGCTAGTTCAGCGAGTTCACCCAGGTGCGCAGCAGGTGCAGCCCAGCATCGCCGGACTTCTCCGGATGGAACTGGGTCGCGACGAGTGGGCCGTTCTCGACGGCCGCAACGAAGGGCTCGCCATGCTCGGACCATGTGACGAGCGGGGCTGCCATCTTCGGCTGCCCCTGGTGGAAGTCCCAGGTGCGCACGGCGTAGGAGTGCACGAAGTAGAAGCGTTCCTCCTCGACGCCTGCGAACAAGGAAGAGCCGACGGGCACATTCACGGTGTTCCAGCCCATATGAGGGAGCACGGGTGCCTGCAGCTCCTCCACTACTCCCGGCCATTCACCCAGGCCCTCGGTCGTGATGCCGTGCTCGACGCCGGTGTCGAACATGACCTGCAGGCCGACGCAGATACCCATCACCGGGCGGCCACCGGTCAAGCGGCGATCGATGATCATGTCGCCGCGCACCGCGCGGATGCCGGCCATGCAGGCATCGAAGGCACCCACCCCGGGCACCATGAGGCCGTCGCACTCCATCGCGGTGTCGTAATCACTGGTGACGACGACATCGGCGCCCACCTGCTCAAGGGCACGGTGAACCGAACGAAGATTGCCGGACCCGTAATCGAGGACGACGACAGAGGGAGCCACGACTAGCCCTGGGGCGTGAGAGTGCCCTTGGTTGACGGCACGCCGACAACCCGGGGGTCACGCTCGATGGCGGTGCGCAGCGAGCGCGCCACGGACTTGAACTGGGCCTCGACGATGTGGTGAGCATTGCGCCCCGACAGCACGCGCACATGCAGGGTGATCTGACTCGTGGCCACGATCGACTCCCAGATGTGCTTGGTCAGGGTGGTGTCGTAACTGCCGATCAGCTCGACGAGCTCGGGCTCCTCGTGCACGAGGTACGGGCGACCCGAGAGATCTACGGCTGACTGCACGAGGCACTCGTCGAGCGGCACCAGCGCATCACCGAAGCGACGCAGGCCGGCGCGATCGCCGAGGGCTTGGTTAATCGCCTGGCCCACAGCAAGCGAGGTGTCTTCCACCGTGTGGTGGGCATCGATGTGGAGATCGCCCTTGGTGCGCACGACGAGATCGATGCCGCCGTGCTTGGAGAGCTGCGCCAGCATGTGATCGAAGAACGGCACGCCCGTGTCGATGGAGTTCACGCCGGTGCCATCGAGATCAAGCTCGACGAAGACCTCGCTCTCCTTGGTCTTGCGGTCGATCGTTGCGGTGCGGCTCATCATCATCCTTCTCGCGCAGTGAGCAGGGCCTGCCTAAACATAGCGTTCTCCTCCGGGGTGCCCACGCTCACGCGCAGCCAGCCCGCGGGGCCGGTCTGGCGGATGAGGACGCCCTGATCGAGCAGGCGCTGCCAGACGCCGGCGCGATCATCGAACATGCCGAAGAGGATGAAGTTCGCATCGCTGGGAGCGACCACATAGCCCTGGCCGGTGAGCCAGGCCGCGAGCGCATCGCGCTCGGAGCGCAGCAGGTCGACCTGGGCCTGCAGTTCGTCGGCGAAGTCGAGGGCGGTCAACGCGACGGCCTGGGTGACGGCCGACAGGTGATACGGAAGACGCACCACCTGCAGCACGTCGATCACGCGCGGATCAGCGGCGACCGCGTACCCCAGCCGGGCCCCCGCGAGAGCGAAGGCCTTACTCATCGTGCGCGAGACGATCACGTTCGGATAGTCAGCCAGCAGCTCGAAGGCCGTGCGAGTACCGGCGCGACGGAACTCGGCGTACGCCTCGTCGACCACCAGCATCGAGCCAGCCGCAAGGCAGGCAGCGGCAATGCGCTCGGCGTCGGCGAAGTCGAGGAAGGTGCCGGTCGGGTTATTCGGCGAGGTCAGCAGCACGATGCTCGGGCGAAGCTCCGCAACACTGGCGATCGCGGCATCAACGTCAACGGTGAAATCGTCGCGACGCGCGAAGGTGCGGTACTCGGTGAAGGTGTCGCGCGCATACTCCGGATACATCGAGTAGGTGGGATCGAAGGTGATCGCAAGACGACCCGGGCCCCCGAAGGCCAGGAAGATGTGGTGCATGACCTCGTTTGAGCCATTCGCCGCCCAGGTCTGGGCAGCGGTGACGGCCACACCGGTCTCGCGCGTGACGTAAGCAGCCAAGGCACCGCGCAGCTGATCGGCATCGCGATCCGGGTACCGATTCAGGGAGACCGCAACCTCCTGGACAGCGGCAGCCATCGCAGCGGCGAGTGCCGGTGACGGACCGAACGGGTTCTCGTTCACGTTCATCGGTGCGGCGACATCGAGCTGAGGTGCGCCGTAGCTCTGCACGCCGACCAGGTCATCTCGGATCGGCAGGGTGAAGTCAGTCATCGCTACTTGCCGCCGACTCGGATGGCAATCGCATCGCCGTGACCGGGGAGATCCTCGGCCGACGACAGTGCGATTACGTGCGGAGCAACATCAGCGAGAGCCTGCTCGTTGTACTCGATGAGGTGAATGCCGCGCAGGAATGACTGCACCGACAGACCCGAGGAATGACGCGCTGAGCCCGCAGTTGGCAACACGTGATTGGAGCCCGCGGCGTAGTCGCCGAGGGAGACGGGCGCCCACGTGCCGACGAAGATCGCGCCCGCGTTCTTCACGCGCATCGCGACCTCGCGTGCATCGCGGGTGTGGATCTCGAGGTGCTCAGCCGCGTAGGCATCGGCCACGCGCAGGGCGGAGTCGAGATCATCGACCAGCACGATCGCGCTCTGCGTACCGCCCAGTGACTCGCGCACACGGTCGGAGTGCTTGGTCAGTGCCACCTGGCGGTCGACCTCGACCTGCACAGCATCGGCAAGTTCCGCCGAGTCAGTGACGAGAACCGCTGCCGCGAGAACATCGTGCTCGGCCTGACTGATCAGATCAGCGGCCACGTGAGCGGGGTTCGCGGAGTCATCGGCAAGCACCATGACCTCGGTCGGGCCGGCCTCCGAGTCGATGCCGATGATGCCCTGAAGTGCACGCTTGGCGGCAGTCACGTAGATATTGCCCGGCCCCGTGACGAGCTCGACCGGCGCGCACGCGGTGCCATCGGGCAGCTCGATGCCATAGGCGAGCATCGCGATTGCCTGCGCGCCCCCGACCGCGTACACCTCTTCTACTCCCAGCAGCGAGCACGCCGCGAGGATGGTCGGATGCGGCCAGCCGCCGAAATCCTTCTGCGGGGGCGAGACCACGACGAGTGACTCGACGCCGGCCTCCTGCGCGGGCACGACATTCATGATGACGCTGCTCGGATAGACCGCACGGCCACCGGGCACGTAGAGACCCACGCGCTCGACAGGAAGCCAGCGCTCGGTGACGGTGCCGCCGGGCACGACGGTGGTGGTGTGATCGGTGCGGCGCTGATCGCGGTGCACGGCGCGGGCGCGCGCGATGGACTCCAGCAGGGCGGCACGAACATCGGGATCGAGGGCGGCTTCGCACTCGGCCAGTTTCGCGACGGGCACCCTGATCGAGGCGGGCGCTACGCCATCGAGTTTCTCCGACCAGCGGATGACAGCCGGGGCTCCCTCATCGCGCACGTCGAGGAGGATCGGGCGAATGTGCTCAGTGGCATCGGCGACATCCATGACCGCGCGCGGCAGGACCGAGCGCGGATCTGCCGAGGAACCACGAAGGTCAATGCGCCTGATCACGGGATTCAGTTTACGCTGATCTGATGAAGGAGCATTCGACGCAGTCGCTGGCGCTCTTTCCCCTCAATGTGACGGTCGTTCCCGGGCTGATCCTCCCGCTTCACGTATTCGAGACGAGATATCGCCGGATGGTGGCCGATCTCCTCATGCGTCCGGACCCCGACACCCGCGAATTCGGCATCATCGCCGTGCGCGAGGGTCGTGACCCGGTGACCGAGGGCCTCGATGCCCTCTATTCCGTCGGCACAAGCGTCATCCTTCGTGAGACCGACGCCAACGCCGATGGCACCTACGACATCGTCACCACCGGATCACGGCGCTTTCGCCTTCATGCCGTAGCCCCCGGCCCGACCTGGGATAACAGCGCTCCGCTGCTTATGGCCGAGGTCGAGTACCTCGACGAGATCGACTCGGGCAACTGCGCTCCCCTGGTGAGCGAGGCCCTGCGCTCCTTTCGCGTCTATCGCGGCCTTCTCAGCGGCCAGTTCGGCGAGGAGCTCGAGATGAGCGATTCCGATGACATCGATATCGACCTCGGCGATGAGCAGTTGCCCGAGGACGCCACCGTGATCAGTTACCTCATCACGGCTGCCATGGTGCTCGGCATGGAGGAGCGTCAGCAATTGCTCGCCATCCCCGATACGGCATCCAGGCTTAGACTCGCCTGCACGCTGCTGCACCGAGAGAACGCCCTCATCTCGCTGTTCAATGCACTGCCGGCGATCGACCTAAGTGTCGGCAGCGGCTCGGTCAACTGATCGATTCCGCTCAACCCATCAGCGAATACGGACAGTGAGCTCGCTTCCCATGCTCGACTGCTCAAGCGACCATTCCCCCGGCACCACCCGATCTAGCCAGAGCATGCCCAAGCCGGGGTTCGCGCGCGGCACATGATCCACGCCGTCGTCTCTGATGCGCAGATCCAGGCACTCGACATCTCGATGCGCCGTGATCTGAATACGCGAGGCACCTGAGTGACGTGCTGAGTTCGCCAGTGCTTCCTCGATCACCCGCGCCACGAGTTCCCACTGATCGGCACGGCAGGCGGATTCGTCCGGAAGATTGATCTCGATACTGAGAATTCCCGTCCAGGCCTGCACCACCTGATCTATGCGTGCGCGTCCGCGTACGGGATCGAGCCAGGGTGGCGAATAGGCATCAAGCGCCTCGAGCTGCTCGATGCGAGCACGCGCCTGATGTCGCACATCGTCCATGGTCGCCTGGTCGTTCGTGGACGCAGCCTCGGCAGCCTGCATCGCGATGGCCGATAGCTCTGACTGCACGGAGTGATGGACGAACAGACTCAGTCGTTGCGAATCGCGGCGCGAGCGCTCCTCCCTCTCCTGCAGGAGGGCCACTTCACCGTCGATTCGCGACTGCAAGGCGCCGAGCACCTGATCGCGATCGCGCACAGCCCCCACCGCCATGGCGATGAAGACGATGGTGATCGGCGTCTGAATCGCCACAATCACCTGCCCGGCTGGGTCATCTGGCAGGCCGAGCAGAATCGACCCGATCCAGTGATCGCTGAGCAGGATGACCGGAGGCAGCAGCACGAGGGTGGCGATCGCGATCAGCGGAGCCCGACGCGGGAAGACTCGTGCCAATGACGTGGTCGCCCCCAGGATCAGGCCGGTGACGATCACGTAGCGGAGCGTGTACGCACCGCCGTCGACGAGACCGGAGCGCACGAGAGAGCCGATGCCCACGACGACCAGGAAGAAGCCGAGGATTTCGCGCAGTGGAAGTTGCCAGTGCTGGATGGTGTCGTAGAAGAGCGCACCGATGCGGATCGGCTGATCCGGCGGCACGGTCTCCTGCCACATCGCTCGGGACACAGGCCGCAGATTCACGTCGATGGCATCGGTGAGCAGCGCGGCAGCCGCCTCCAGATCCTGCTGCGATGCACCCTCCTCCAGGCGAGTGCTCGCCGCTTGCAAGGCGGTGTCGAGATCGTGCTTCATGGTTGTCCACGCCTCGAGTACTGACGGCTCGATCACCGCGCCCTCGTCGGCCGAGGTACCAAGCAGGATCGCCCGATCGCGCAGGAGTCGATACTGCGCGCGGTAGTCAGCCCGCCACTTCAGCGTGGCACCGATGAGTGCCAGTCCGATGACACTGATGAAGGCCGAGTTCAGGGCACGACTGACGATGTCAGCCGTCGTGATTCCGTCGACTCCGAGCAGCTGAGCCCCGGTCTCGAGCACGACACCGCGAATTGCTCCACTGACGGCGAGTACTGCGAGCACCACGTCGGCACGTGGATCTCGCCACGAGACTCGAGCTCCCACGATTACCAGGGCGAAGGCCGCCTGCGAGAGCAGCACGGCGAGCACCCACTGCCCCGTGATCCGACCGACACCCCCCGGCCCGGGCACGAGGATCAACGAACTCAGGCCGCCGACGACCGTGGCCCACACCAGCGCCGTGTTCGACAGCGCCCAGGAAGATAGCCAGTGCGACGACAGCTGACGCACACTCACGATGACCCTGCCTGACCGCGCAGGCGATTCAGTGCCTGCACGAGCTGGACTCGCTGATTGCGCGTCGC
>JACCDO010719126.1_pt1 | contig 11487 bp, 3 predicted proteins | sample 7446101 | NCBI WGS metagenome assembly JACCDO01 (sample SAMN15323440, study PRJNA562643) | freshwater metagenome | isolation source: river surface water | place: USA:Blue River Watershed | collected 2017-08-16
CTCGGTGTCGGTGAGGTCCTGAAACAAGCTCTCGTTGATGTCATCTTCAACGGTCATTTCAAACGCTAAATCAATCATATCTAATGCATTTGCACCAAGTCCTTTGTCGAAGTCATCCTGCATCTGTTGTGCGGTCTTGTCTTCGTCTCTTATCGCTGGGGCGATCTCGTCGTCCTTTTTCATGGGAGGCACATAATCCATGGCTGTCTCGAAGGAAAGGATTTTTGACCAGTCGAGCTTTCCCCGATCTGCATTGGCGGTGAAGATAGCGTGCTCTTTGATGTCCTGAAAGCCTCGCTGCAAGGCCCCAATACGAAGTGCCGCTTTGGGATGCATCAGCCTTCGAATGAAGGACTTCATGTGAGGGTCAAAACTATTCGGGAAATTCAAAAATTTGTGGGAATTTACAATTTTTTCAAAAATGCGTTTTTGAGTGGGACTCTCAAAAGGCGTAGCGCCGCACAGCATTTCATACGTTAGCACTCCGAAGGCCCAGTAGTCGGCAGATTTATCGTGCCCTTGCGTCAGCACGACCTCCGGGGCCATATAGTCCGGGGTACCGCACATTGTGAATGTGCGATATTGTACTTCGTGCGCTTTGTTGAAATACGGCACACTCTTTGCGAAGCCGAAATCGACAAGCTTGACATACCCTTTTTGATCCAGCATGATGTTCTCGCTCTTCAGATCGCGATAACAGTAGCCCAGTCCATGTATATGCTCCAAAGCGAGGGTAATCATGGCAGTGTAGTTCACGACAAGTGGCATCGTAAGACCGCCGTACGGCCCGCGGCCGGATTGCGCCTCGTATAGATACGCCCACAGCTCCCCTCCAGAGACGTACTCCATGCTGAACAGCACTTTCCGCGGGGTGACAATGACGCCGTAGTACTGTGAGATGAACGGATGGGAAATATTATGTAAACACTCGCATTCGCGTTTGACATATAACCCCTGCGAAGCTTTGACTAAAACGGCTTTGTCCAGACATTTCAATGCCAGCTTCTTGCCCGTCGTTTTGTTTCTCGCAAGATACACAATGCCAAATGTGCCTTTGCCAATGTTCCGTATGATTTCCAGGGAGAGCAGGTCGCTGTTGGCATAGTCTTTGGTGCCTTTGACGCGCTGTTTGGCTGATTCTTTTCGTAAATCGAAATGCATTTGTAATTGCTGGAGGGCTTGCGTTTCGGGGTCTGCCACTTGGCGTCCGCTTTCGTCGTGGTGGTCGTCGTCGTTGAAGGCGCCATTGGTCTGCGCGAGAAGCTGATCTATTATGCTTTGTCGTGCAAAGATTGCAACGACTGCTTCGTCAGATTTGCAGACAATACTGGCAGCCTCTGCATCCGCTGGCGTGGCCAACGACCCGACGGCAGATCCCACCTTGTACAGCACTCCGTCCGGCGCCCCCAACGCGCCATCTAGCACCACGTAGAGGTGCTGCGAGTCCAGAAGCAAGCGCTGGCCATTAAACATTTCATGTTTTTTCATTTGCAAACGCACGACATTAAGAGAGCGGTCTGTCAATTCTGAGAACGTCGCCGCAGATCGAAGGATGCGTACGGTGTTCAGCTCATTCATCTGCTCTACTATCCCTCCCAGCAGGCTGGCGAAGTCGTCTTTCGCTAAAGAATAGCACTCTGCCGTGCCACTTGCAATCACATTCGCTGCACGGGGCTCTTTCTTGATGAGTGCCCGCTCTCCGAACACGTTCCCTTCGTTCAAAGTCAGTAAAGGTATTTCGCGTCCGTCATCGCCTGTCTTCGTGATGCGCACTTTGCCTTTGTAAATAACGAAGAAATGCTCGCCAATCTCTCCCTGCGTGATGATATATTCTTGGTCAGCATACGTTTTCAAGGTCAAGGACTTCGCTAGTTGAGACAACGTCTCCATATTTAAGGTCTCAAACAACTTTAGTTTGCCCAAGAAAGCCGCAAGGTTGCCCGTCTGATTGGAAGACGACGTGACCATGGCCTGTCGAAAGAACGCCTTTGCAAGCGACCAGCAGGTACAGTCAGAAGTTGAGCGAATAGTTGCAGCACGTGGAGAATTATACATGAGTGCTAGGTCACCAAAACTGCTGCCTTGTGATAACTTTCCCACAACCATGTCTCCCACGATCACATCGACGCTACCACGTTCGAGTATATAAAATTTATCCCCTTGGTCACCTTCGCACATTATATCATCGCCTATTTCGAAATACTCATCAACCATTGTATCAACAACATCTTGCAGTTCGTAGTCATGCAATTTTGAGAAAAGGAAATGCTGTTTCAGGACAGATAAAAGCGTGAAAATTGTATCATCAGATTTAGTAACCACCTCTACTCTTGTTGCTATGACTTCATTTCCTAAAGAATCGTCACCTAAAATTTGCTGTCTACGTTTCTTTGGTCCTGACTGCTCTTTCAGCTCCCTTGCTGACAAAATCGATTTTCGAGATCCTTCTCTAAAAGACCCATCATGAAACTGCTCTATACTGTCTAACATACTTTCTATTAAAGCGGATGCTGTTTCTGCTGTTTGATATAGCATAGGCACCCAAAACAAACTCTGGAACTCTTTCTCCGGCGGATTCCTACCTGAGTCAAGATGATGCGCAGCATCAAAAGACGTTTGTTCACTACCGACGGGCATTATATTAGAAATATATTTACAAAAATGTTTTTTCGCTCTTATTTATGCCGTTTAAATTCTGAATACCGAGAAAAGAACCTCTTTTCTAAACAGGTTACTTGTAATTTTTACCGTCCAAACAAAATATTATAAAGAAGGAAGATTAAGGATTTCCTTATTTCTTTACGCTTGCATAGCAAATAATCATGACCTCTAATTATGATCTACGCACGTTAACCGTTCACGCTGGGCTTAAACCTGATCCTAGCACTGGAGCTATAGCGCCGAATATAGTGGCAAGTTCAAATTATACTTTCAAGCCTGAAGGAGTGGCTTTTTCTGCCAATCTTAATCCTGACCTAACTGAGATGCCGTTTTTCTATTCGCGTTGGACGAATCCCACCGTTCGCCAACTCGAGGAGCGCATGTGCGCCCTAGAAAGTGCTGAAGCTGCAATTGCGACCGCTAGTGGAATGGGTGCAGTCTCTGTTTTATTTTTCGGTTTGTTGAAAGCTGGCGATCATGTAATAGTCAGTGATGTTTGCTATCCTGGAGTAAGAGAGCTTTGCACAGATATCCTTACAGATCTTAATATTACTTGCACAGCTGTGAATTTGTCTAATTTGAGTGCCGTGCGAGAGGCTCTGCGCCCCAATACTCGTTTCATCCATGCCGAGTCACCTTGCAATCCTTTGCTGCGTCTTACTGATATTGCTGGGCTTGCCGCAATAGCTAGAGAAGCTGGTGTTCTTTTGTCCGTCGATTCCACCGTTGCAACACCGGTCGCCACCCAACCTATAATGTTGGGTGCCCATATCGTCGTTCATTCTTTAACGAAGTTCATTAATGGTCATGGCGATGCATTAGGTGGAATTATATGTGGGCCGAAAGTTGTAATTGAGCCTATTCGCTCCAAAGTAGCTATACGCATTGGCGCTACTCTGTCACCACAATCGGCATGGTTGATCCTACGCGGCATCGATTCGCTTTTCGCTCGCATGGATATGATCTCGCGCAACGCGCAGCATGTAGCAGAAAGCCTAGAGAAGCACCCTCTGGTTGCGCGAGTCATCTATCCGGGACTAGCGTCACATCCTCAGAGAGAACTGGCTGTGCGTCAGATGCAGAATTTTTCAGGAATGATGATTTTTCAAGTCAAACATAATCCGGAAGGTGTTGCCAGTGCTATGGCAGCCGACAATGGCTTAAAACTTGTGCATTTTGCAGTATCGCTTGGACACCAAAGGAGCAATATTGTGATGATGCGAACGGACGAGTTGATGCGCTCCACGTACCACCTCGAGGGCAGTGCTCTGGAGGAGTACAAATCCTACGCAGGAGACGCGATTTTCAGACTTTCTGTGGGATTGGAAGCATCAAAAGACATTGTTGCTGATCTATTTGCTGTGTTGGATCGGTTCGTGTAAACTTAGATGTGCCTTTATGTCATTCTTCAAAAATAACGTGCCCACGAGCTCCAGTGTTCCGATTGCGATGTCCAGCGAAAAATGGTAGATGGTTTTGATTTTTTTTCAAACAATTCTATAATTTAATCATTTTTGCATACAAATTTAATTTCGTTTGACCAGTTGAAGTGAGGAGTTCGGCGCGAATCATATCGATGAATGTCTCGGCGCTATGGACGGACAACAAGAGTGCCAAGACAAATCTCAGAAAAAAACTAGTCGTCAAGAGTGATGGCCATCATATCATTGTACGCCTCTTGAGCAGCCTTGCGCTTTGCATCTTCTTCGGCTTTTTTCGCTGCTTGTGCAGCTTCTTCCGCTGCCAAGGCAGCGGCTTCCGCCTCATCGGCGAGGTCCTCGGCGCTCTTCTTGGCCTCCTCTTCGGCTTTGAGCTTAGCTTCTTCCTCTTCCTTTGCTTTCTTCTCCAAAGCCAACTGTTTCTGTAGCTCACGCTCTGCTTCTTGGGCTTCCTTTGCTAATCGCTCTTCTTCGATTTCTCGAAGGCGTGCGTTTTCGGCTTCAATGGCCGCCTCCACTGCCAACTCCCAGGCCACCGGCGACACGTATTCTCTGGCTGGCGTACTCAACTGGATTTCCGCACCAGTGCCAAGTATAGGGTTTTTGGTCTTCGTATCTAAATTAGTCTTTCGTTCGTCTTTGCCAAGTGGAAACCACTTATGATGGGCTATCTTGGATTCGAAGAATTCGGCCAAGTCGTGCTCTGCCAAGATGACCAGCCCCAGACATGCTCCTTGTTCGCCTTTGCTATCTTCATCGTATATGATGATTTTCAGCTCCGATTCATGATATATAGTACGCTCAATCGGTGGCTTGCCTTCCGCTTTCAGCTTTTCATTGCGGGTTACCCAATCCTTGAGCTCTTTCTCGTTCAACTCGCGCAGGGGGGGAATTTTGAAGTAGTAGTACTGCCCATCCCAAATGGGGTTCAGGTTTGCTTGTTGTGTGGGTGTTTTCCCGATGATAACACCATTAAATACAAGCTCTACAAATGGGTCGCTGGACCCTAAGCCCAGCATGGCTCCAGCATTGGCACGGCCAAGATTCTTGCAAGCTTTAATGCCGATGATGCGCTCCTCCTTTAATCTCGCTTTGGGAGCGCCAGCTCGGATAGTGACATTACCTCGAATCATGCGTTGTAAGCGGGGTTCTTTCTGTGGATCTAATTGCCAGTCGTACGTCTGCTCCACTGCGTACGGCTGGTCGCATAAGGCGACCAGATCCTCTCCCTTGATCTCTACCAGCCCTAGGTAGCTCTGCCCTTGTGCACCGATCGCAGTAGCGGGGTCCTCCCAAAGGTCCAATCTCAAGTGGGAATTTAAGCAATCGTTTGATCCTGGCGAAGTTTCCAATGAAAACGCGTGAGTAAACCGGGCGACGCCCAAGCCGAGCTTGGTCATCGGTGTTGCGCCGGCCTTGATAAAATTCCACTCCACGTCACAGTAGCACTGAAATACCTTGGCCAATCTTTCCGCGCGTACAATAATGATCTCAATTTTCTTGCCGGGAGCCATCATGAGCCCTGCAGGGCCGCCAATCACGGTCATGTAGCCCTCGGTCTTCTTCTTGCGCATCTTCAGAGGCACATTTTTCGACTGCGTGAGCATACGACGTTGCATCGTTGCATAGGGCAGACTGCCGCGCAAGAAATTCACCAGATCTTCTCCTTCAAAGATGAGGCTGCCCATAAAGTCACCGCGTGCCTCTTCGTCGACGATGCCAGGACCTTTGCCTACCGTGCCCCAAATCTGAAACTCCAACTCACAATCGCTCAACTTTCGTGTCATTTCTGAGAAGTAGATGTTGACTGTTTGGTTGTATATTGGATCACGCACATTTCTTTGTTCAGGAATCGTCGTATCTATTTCTTCGCCATTAAATAAAAGGACTCCGAACGGCTTTGAGAACTTGTTGGGAAGCTCCACCAGTCCTCGACAGTTCACGAGACAGACTTCATAACCTGCCTTCCCTCCCTTGATTTTTATCGATCCTTGTATCCCTGATTGATCTTCTTCTGGAGAGCTTTCTGGACGTTTCATCAGTGGGTACTCCAGAACGTGGGTCTCTCCATCGGCGATCAGCGTTTCCAACGCCCTCCCGGTCAGCTCGACACAACCTAGAAACTTACCGGCTACATTTTGTCCAAATTTATTAATATTGCAATCCCAGACCTCTACTAGCAGCCAACATTCTTCCACCTCTTTCGACGCATTGATTGACAGCTGATAGCGTTGATCGACCCATTCAGGATTCAGGTTGTTTCTGCGCGGATAGGTTTGTCCCAATTTATTTCGCACATATCCATTATGAAACCAAACCATGCAAAACGGATCAGAACTGCCAAATGTATCAGCTCGCATAAGATTCGAAGCTGATAAAATTGTAATTTCATACACCATATCCGGAATGGCAAAAGTGAGTTCTACGCGCTTCGTGTCGTTGATGTCAGCATAAGCTGCCCAATCGAAGTTATTCGGTTGGTAGTGCAGTAATTTTCCCATATCCCCTGGCGACTCTGAGGTAGTGCTCAGTTGAAAAGGAGCCCATTTGGGTGGCTTGGAAATCCAGTAAATATTACGGTTCGTATCGACGTGCACATAAAAATGCTCCGGATACTTCCGGCAAAACAAGGTTATGGATTTATCCCTGTGGTGCAAAGGCACGATCACCTGTTGGGCCAATTCTTCGGCCGTCACTTGCCCTATAGGCGATTTTGATATCACTGCTAGTATGTCTTTGATATATTTATCCACGTACCATCGCTCGTCGTGCCATAACCAGCCCAGAGGGGGGGGCGTGATGGGTTCTATCACGAAGGTGTAACCTTCAGGTAAATTTAACCTACGAAATAAATTTTTTTCTTGTTGAAGACTCATAGTCTTTAAATTATGATCTCGAATTAACATCCTGTGAGGAGATATTTTCTTTTTGATTTCAATTAATCGTCGCAGCTGTAATACGTTTGAGTCAAGTAGCACTTCCACCTCAAGGGGTTCCCCCATTAACCAACCTTGACAAACCGGCTTTAGTACAAGATGCACAGTAGGTTCTGGTTCAGGTGTTTTTGGTCGTTTGGCTTCTTCTTCTGCTTTAATTCTTGCTTCTTCAGCTGCTGCTGCTTCTTGTTCCGCTAGAATTCTCGCTTCTTCAGCTGCCGCCGCCTCGCGTTTTTCCTTTTTCGACATTTTTTTATCATCTTTGTCTTTCTTCTCTTTTTTATCTTTCTTTTGTTTCTTATCTGTATTTTCAGTATCGCCTTCCGGTAATGCCTGAGCAGCAGTATCACCACCTTCTACAGGAACAACAATGGGGGGCGCATTGCCTCCATCTTTCAAAGCTGGTGGCTCAATTGAGTCTGCAGCAAATGGGTTCGTTTCGCTCATAGATCCCGTTAAAGTTCTGGCTTCGATAATATTGAGAAAGAATTAACAGTTTAAACTGCTGGTTGCTGTTTCGGAACGCTCTTCAATTATGTTTGAAAAGTGTGAAAGGTAAAGGTATCTGTCGCCGAAGTAGAATTTGCTGGAAAATATCAATTATGCTTATAAAGAGGATATGCGTCGCGCTCCTTATACACTGCAGTACGAATATCTTTTAAGAACTGGAGAGGGAATGCTCACAATTGCCTGCTTCAAAAAATGTAAAATAATTGGAAAAGAAGGTCTCTCTTTCTCCTTTGACGAAAAGTGCTGAACATTTTATTCGCTTAAGCATGAGAGCCTATAGTCGCGTGCCTATTTTAAACCTAGCGATTCGTAGTTCAGCGAAGATACAGGGGAAAATCAATGTTGCCTCCACGGCGTTTGTAGGGTCATCCAACGTGTTTCATATTCCGAAAAGAATGAATTCGACAGAAGCGGCTGGAAAAGGCGTTGCAGAAATAGCGCGTACTTCTCTGCATCCTTTATACGAACACGTACCTGGAGATGCTGTTTTAACTAATTCGCCATCAGACTTGGTGATTCAAGCCATCGAAGCGACACATTTAGGAATGCAAATACCTTATTGGGAGACTATTGTTATATTAACCATTGGAATGCGCGTGCTATTATTACCTGTAGGAATCAAAACAGCGCAATCTTCTGCTCGAATGGCAGCTGTCAGGCCATTGTTAACCAAGGTCACAGAAGCCATGAAGCGTGATCCTCACGCCAATACCATGGCTCGCAAACAGCAGTATTCGGAGCAATCCAAAGCTCTTCTGCTCCAATATAAAGTTAATCCCTTTATATCTTTGGCAATGCCCATAATGCAATTACCAATTTTCATGAGTTGTTTTTTTGCATTGCAAAAAATCGGTGATTATTTGCCCGCAGTAAAGGAAGGAGGAATTTTATGGTTTACGGACTTAGCAGCTGCAGATTCTACTATGATTCTGCCTATAGCAAATGCGCTATCATTTTTGCTCATGATTGAAATCGGTGCTGATGGCATGGCGACAACCGATCAGGACAAATTCCGGTGGGTCATGCGAGGACTGGCATTTATTATGACGCCATTGACGATGACCATGAGCCAAGGTCTCTTCGTCTATTGGACGACAAATAATGCTATTTCAGTGACCCAAACAATGATTTTGAAACAACCTGCTATCAGAAAATATTTCGACATGCCTGAACCTCCCAAGGAATCCAAGTCCTCTGTCGTGTCGGGCAACACGTTGTTGTCCGCTGTAGAATCTATCAAGAAAGAATTCAGTAAAGATTCTTCATTGCCTGAAATTGTCGATGGAAGCGGCAAAGCAGCGACGAAAAACATGCCACTCGTCAAGCCCGATGGTCCGGCGCCCAAAACATTTGCACACAAACCGAAAAATACAACTAAATAACATTTCGGCTTCATGTATAGAAATGGTTATTGTATATAAAAAGATTTTCTTATTAATATCTTCGTTTTAAATCTGATATATCATAGTATTAGTAGAAATAAAATGCCTGGTTACTTAAGCACTGTTCGTTGTCAGTGGGGGTACGCAGTGGCGCCTTACTGCTTCGATCCTTCTCCGTCGATTTTGTTCGCACCCGTATCAGTCGCTTCAGCAGTGATGCCAGAAGCTGCCATCAGAGCCTGAATATGATCTAAAATTATGCCAGCCAAGTCGTTAGCTTGCGCGGTCACGACGCTGAGGTCGAAAGAACCCCCCTCCTCGTCCCCAATGATGATGCTGAAGTGCCCCGTGCCACCTCCCCACCGGAAGATATCAGCATAAGTGTAGGATGCTAAACAATCATGTTCTTTGCCAAACACATGCATTCCATCGCAATTGAATGCTAATGCCATGTCATTCGGCACATTGCGGAGAGCGGGGGGTAACGGCTTGTCTTTGGAGCGAATCGGATGGCAGAACACCCAATGCATTCCATACATAGGACTTTGCATTACAGTTTCCACGAATGTCCATTGCAACTCTACAAACCATTGTGCATGGCCAGGATCCTCAGGGTTGTCCTGAGCAGGGATGAGGGTCGGGCGATGAGCAAGCACCAGTTCCGCCCATTCTTCGGGAGTTATTTTTTCGCGCCAACCTAAAGCAACGAAATCTTGCACATTTTGCTCACAAAGATCGTCGACAGTTTGACCCAATTCTGTACCATGGCACACTGCCATTGACACCGCGGCAAGGTAAGCCGTGGTCTCTTCATCGGGCAGCTCAATGTTACCCTGGATGATCGTCTCGTCTTCGGCTTGCAAGAACAGCAAACGATCATAACCTGGATCTTCTCCGCGATAATTGTGAGCTGGTAAGAAAAGCTTTTTCTTGAATACTAGCCTGAAATTTCTCTTCTGGCGAGCCTTGGACACCACAACATCACCAAGGAACTCGTCATTACGGAGGGGCCTGGGCGTTCGTTCCAAGTCATAGAACTTCTGCGTCGTATCCGGTGTCTCGCGTTGGTCGCCCATGTCATATACAAACAAGCCCAACGAATCTACGCGGGTATCGAACAATTCTGTCCACTGAATACACATTTCTAGAATCTTCAGGACATTAGTGTCGGGAGTGACAGGTAGGTCGGTGACCAAATTGGCTCCGTCAACCAAGCTGATGGTGGCAAGCACCGGGGGCCTCTCCTTGAACGCCAAAATCTCCTCAACTTGCGGCACATATCCTGCACCCTCTCCATGCGAAAGCATTGCTTCTAAAGTACGTAAGCAATATTTTGCAAAGTCTACCACCACACCGCGCCCCGTGTCACGACGTTCCAAAATGTAGTGCATCAGATACATTTCGAAGTCAAATGACGGTGGGAAAGTGCCTACACACATACACATAATTTGCCAGCCTTTTGCACTGCTTTCTGGACGTGGGTTATTCGTCAATTGCTTGATGATTTGACAATAAATCTCGTCGCGCAACTGACGCTTCTCAAAGCCCGTCTTCAACAAGTCCTGCGCCAACATTGCTGGGAAGGGCATCTGCTTGTCTCCCATATAACCTAGCAGATTTTGATGGAGCTCAATAGCTCTTTTGGAAAGCTCCCTAGGAAGATCTGTAATCGAGCGCGGCAGCTTACTGGTCTGATGCACCAAATGCTGACTTTTCATGACATTTTTATTCATCAACACACCACGGGCGAAGTCGTCTGAAGAACGCAAGCCGCGGAAATATTGGAAAGCATATTTGGGCTGTGTGGCCAATTCTTGACGCTTCAGGCGAGCTTCTTCTGCCGCGTCGTATTGTTCTTCTGGTTGATCCTGGGTGTAGCTTTCTCCTGCCTCCGCTTTTGCCGCCCGATACTCCTCTTCCAATTGACGCAGCGCATTGGTTGCGGCATCCATAGCATCTACTGTCATAGCCAAGTTCTCGGCTTCATCTAAAACCTTACGGATCAGTGCGCGGTCGCCGGAATCAACACATGCGATCAAGCGCTCGTTAATGGAAGCCTGGGTTTTGTAGGATGCGAGTTTTTCGCTGGACGTGACAAGTTCAGGGAAGGGCAGATTTGGCGCTTGTTCTAACACTTTTTGACCGCCAGAAATAGATGATTTCAGACGGTCCAGATCTGCTGTCACAAGACCCGTAACAGCTTTGACTGCCAGAAATTTAAGCGCAGAATCAATTTTCGATTTGGCTTCCTCTAATTGACGCAAGTTCGCCAACAATCTCTCCGCAGCATCAATTTCACTGCCTTTTAAGCCCATATTCGAGGCAGCTTCGATGGCAGCTTGCAATTCTTGTTCCTTGCAGCTTTCGATGGCCGCCTTGACCGCACTCAGCACAGCCTCTGTTTGTAGTTGCCGCTTCTTCGCCGCGGCCTCCTCTGCTGCTCGTTGACGCTCCAGTTCAGCTTTGAGAGCTGCATCTTTAGCCATTTGGTCTAGAATGACCTGCTTAGTTTCTAGCGCTTTTTTCACTTCTGCACGTGCAGTGAGGCCTAAATCTTGC
>JACCDO010465844.1_pt1 | contig 11486 bp, 10 predicted proteins | sample 7446101 | NCBI WGS metagenome assembly JACCDO01 (sample SAMN15323440, study PRJNA562643) | freshwater metagenome | isolation source: river surface water | place: USA:Blue River Watershed | collected 2017-08-16
ATGGGTGGAACTGTTATCTGGGAGAACCCAAATTACAAAGCTGGAAAGGCAAGTTAATGAGCGAAGTTTCAGCACCTGCTAATGCGCCAGAAGAAGTAGTAACTAAGGCGCTACTGCGTGAAGTAGATCTGACGCCATTTGGTTTCGCAGGAAAACTTGCGTTAATTACTCTAGATAACGGGATGGATCACACCAGACCAAATACTTTGGGTCCGAAATCACTTGCCGAAATTGATACAGCCTTAACAACCGCAGAAGCAAGCGATGCTGCGGCAATCGCAATTACAGGTAAGCCATTTATCTTCGCTGCTGGAGCCGATCTATCTGGTTTACCTTTTGTAACAGATATTAAGCAGGCGCTTGCGATTGGGAAATTTGGCCATGATCTATTTAAGCGATTAGGGCGTAGCAAGAAACCAACCTTTGCTTTCATTAACGGACTGGCGCTTGGCGGTGGGTTGGAAATTGGCCTGCACTGTAATTATCGAACTCTGGCGACTACTGCATTTACAGCGCTTCCAGAGTGCTTCCTTGGCTTAGTTCCAGGTTGGGGTGGGGCAACAATTTTGCCAAAATTAATTGGACCAGAAAAAGCTGTACAAGTGATTATTCAGAATGCTTTAAATAACAACACTATGATGAAATCGAAAGATGCACTCGCGCTAGGCGTAGTTGATGCCGTTTATGCTCCGGCAGATTTCTTAGAGAACTCTGTTCGATTTGCAGCTGAGATTCTAAATGGCAAAAAGAAAATCGAACGAGTTGACCATAGTAAAGATAACGCTGCTTGGGAGCGAGCAATTGCAACCGGTAAAGCAGCAGTAGCTAAAAAATATGGCGGCGCTGATATTGAATCGCCACGCCGTGCACTAGAGCTAATTGCTGCTGCCCAGCACAACACCTTGGATCAAGGCTTTGATGCAGAAGATGAAGTACTTGCTCAGTTGGTCATGAGCAATCCACTTCGCGCCTCACTTTATGCCTTCAATCTCATCCAAAAGAAGCGAAAGAAAGTTGAGGGCGCTCCGAAAGCAGCTCTCGCTAGAAAAGTTACCAAGGTAGGAATCGTCGGTGCCGGTTTAATGGCATCGCAATTAGCGCTACTTTTTATTCGAAACCTGAAGGTGCCGGTAGTACTTACCGATTTAGATCAGGCGCGAGTTGATAAAGGTGTCGCTTGGATTCATAGTGAAATTGATAAATTGGTTGAGAAGAAACGTCTAAATGAAGAAGGCGCTCGACGTTTGAAGGGTCTGGTTTCTGGCTCAGTTGATCAAAATGTCTTTGCTTCTGCCGACTTTATTGTTGAAGCTGTTTTCGAAGAGCTCTCAATCAAGCAGAAGCTATTTAAAGATCTAGAGGCAATCATCTCCCCTGAATGCATACTTGCAACAAATACCTCCTCACTATCAGTTGAAAAGATGGGCGAAGGATTACAGCATCCGGAGCGAGTTGTCGGTTTTCACTTCTTTAATCCAGTTGCGATCATGCCACTACTTGAGGTCGCACGAACCAGCAAAACTGATGATGCCACAACTGCAACGGCAATTAATGTTGGTAAAGAATTAAAAAAGACCATGATTATCTGTAAAGATGCTCCTGGTTTTGTTGTGAATCGACTTCTCACAAGGTTTATGGGCGAAGTAACGGATGCGATAGATGAAGGAACTCCATACGACGTTGCAGATAGCGCGCTAAGACCATTGGGCTTCCCAATGTCGCCATTAGAACTATTTGGACTCGTTGGACCAGGTGTTGCGTTACATGTTGCCAAAACATTGAATGCAAACTTGGGACCACGGTATCGAATCTCTCCTACCGTCCAGCGATTGGTAGAAAATAACGTTAAATCTTTCTACATCAAAGATGAAACTGGAAAGTTAGCTCCAAATAATGAAGCGCTTGCGCTAGTAGAGAAAGGCGCTACGCCATCGACAGCTGAAGAAGTACGTGCTCGCGCGCTTAAGGCTCTTGCCGAAGAGGCGCGGATGATGCTCGATGAGGGCGTTGTGGCTACCGCCTCAGAGATTGATCTCTGCATGCTCTTAGGCGCAGGTTGGCCGATGCATCTTGGTGGAATTCTTCCTTATTTAGATAGAGAAGGAATTAGTGAAGCGGTTTGCGGTCAACGTTTTCATCAACACGGAGTTGCGTCGCTTCTCGCGTAGCTCGCTTTGAAAACCAGGTAACAAGCTGTCTTGATACAGATTGTGCATTGATGCCCATTTCATCTAGCAATTGAGCTCGTTTTGCATGTTCATAGAAATCAAGCGGAACGCCAATTGAATGGATTGGTATATCTATTTCACGGTCTCGGAAAAATTCAGATAGTGAACTTGCAATGCCACCATGTGAAATGCCATCTTCAATTACAACAACCTGCGAATAACGATCTGCCATCTTCGCAATAGCATCAATTGGTAATGGTTTGACCCAGCGTGGATCAACCACAGTTACTCCGACACCTTCGCGGTAAGCCTGGGATGCTGCATCTACCGCAATCTGTGCCATCGCGCCGACAGCAATTAAGAGAATATCTGGACTCTCGCCACGATAGAGAATGTCCATGCCATCGCGACGTTCAAATGCAGGTAAATCAGGATTAATAGCACCTTTAGGGAATCTAATTAATGAAGGCGCATCCTTAATATTTATCGATTCACGTAGTAATTCTTGGAGGCGAACACCATCACGTGGTGCCGCTACATGAAGCCTTGGCACAATTCCAGTAAGAGCCAGATCCCAAATTCCATTATGTGACGGACCATCATCGCCTGTTATACCGGCACGATCCAATACAAATGTAACTCCTGCCTTGTGAAGCGCGACATCAAGAAGAAGTTGATCAAAAGCTCGATTTAGGAATGTTGAATAAATTGCTACAACTGGATGTAAACCAGTGAAAGCTAATCCGGCAGCCGATGTCGTCGCATGTTGCTCAGCAATTCCCACATCGAAAGTTCGATCAGGAAATTCGGCCTGGAATTTATCTAATCCTGTTGGTCCAAGCATCGCAGCAGTAAGCGCAACTACATCTTTTCTCTCACGGCCAATACTTACTAGCGCTTCAGAGAATTCCTGAGTCCAGGTTTTCCCCGATTTCGCTAATGGCTCCCCTGTCTCCGGGTCTACAACTCCGACTGCATGAAACTTCTCTGCTTCATCATTGATTGCAGGAGCATGGCCTCGACCCTTTTCCGTAATTGCGTGAACAATTACCGGTCCTGAGAACTTCTTAGCCTGTATCAACGCCTTCTCTAATGCAGCGATGTCATGTCCATCAACTGGGCCAAGATATTTAAGTCCTAAATCTTCAAACATTCCTTGTGGTGCGACGATATCTTTCAAACCCTTTTTCATACCATGAAGAGTTTCGTAGATAGGTTGTCCAACTACCGGAGTTCGTTCAAGAACGCCCTTACCCCAATCCAAAAACTTTTCATAACCTTTTGTAGCACGTAACGTTGAAAGATAAGTTGCAACTCCACCAATAGTTGGCGAATATGAACGCTCGTTATCATTAACAACGATTACAATTGGTAGATCCTTAGAGGCGGCTATGTTATTGAGGGCTTCCCACGCCATCCCGCCAGTCAAAGAACCATCGCCAACAACGGCAACAACATTTCGATCTTTTATTCCTTGCACTTGGAAGCCACGTGCGATTCCATCTGCCCAAGAGAGTGCAGTTGATGCATGAGAGTTTTCGACAACGTCATGCTTACTCTCTCCGCGATTTGGATAGCCTGATGCACCGCCACGTTGTCTTAGTTTTTCGAAACCAGGAGCGCGACCGGTAAGAATCTTATGAACATATGATTGATGTCCGGTATCGAAGACCACGACATCATGTGGCGATTGAAAAATTCGATGAACGGCAATAGTAAGTTCAACAACTCCAAGATTTGGCCCAAGATGACCGCCAGATTTTGATACCTTTTCAATTAAGAATTCGCGAATCTCTTCCGAAAGTTCGATCAACTCTGAATTACTCATTCGCGCTAGATCAGAAGGTGAGGAGATTCGGTCGAGGTATCTCATAACGCTAATGTTAACGAGAAACTAGCCAAGAAGTGATCTGAGGACGTACTGCATGATTCCGCCGTGGCGGTAATAGTCGGCCTCACCCGGGGTATCTATCCGCACCCGAGCTGTGAATTTCTTATCGCCAGCGATTATGGTTACTGTCGATGGAATCTTTCCATTATTTAATTCAGTTACTCCCTGAATGTCAAAAGTCTCATCGCCAATTAATCCAAGTGATTCTGCGGTTTCACCATCATTAAATTGCAAAGGTAAAACGCCCATGCCTATTAAATTCGATCTATGTATTCGTTCAAAAGACTCAGCAATTACAGCTTTCACTCCAAGTAGAGCAGTTCCTTTTGCCGCCCAGTCTCTTGAAGAGCCAGAACCATATTCTTTGCCAGCAAGAATAATCAGTGGAATACCAGCGCTCTGATATGCCGTCGATGCTTCATAAATTGTCGTTTGTTCGCCACCTGCCAAGAAGTTCTTGGTAAAGCCACCTTCCACACCACTTAGCAAGAGATTCTTCAAACGAATATTGGCAAAGGTGCCGCGAATCATTACTTCGTGATTGCCGCGTCGCGACCCATAAGAATTGAAATCTGCTTTTGCAACTCCGTGTTCCTGGAGATACTTACCCGCAGGCGAATCAGGTTTAATTGAACCAGCAGGTGAAATGTGATCGGTTGTAACCGAGTCACCAAGTTTTGCAAGTACTCGTGCGCCAGAAATATCTGTGACTGGCTTTGGCTGGCGTGGCATGCCTTCAAAGTAAGGAGGCTTTCTTACATAAGTAGATTTTGCATCCCACTCAAAAATCTTTCCAGTTGGTGTATCTAAGGAAGTCCAACGTTGGTCGCCATCAAATACGCTGGCATAATCTTTACGGAACATTTCTGAGGAAATTACCGAGTCAATTACATCTTGAATCTCTTTTTGAGATGGCCAGATATCCTTAAGAAAAACATCGTTTCCATTCTGATCTTTCCCTAGCGAATCATTACTAAAATCATGGTTCATAGATCCTGCCAGTGCGTATGCAACAACTAGTGGAGGCGATGCCAGGTAATTCATCTTTACATCTGGGCTAATTCTGCCTTCAAAATTTCTATTTCCAGATAGAACTGCAGCGACAGCAAGATCATTTTCATTAACAACTTTGCTAACTTCTTGTGGAAGAGGTCCAGAATTTCCAATACATGTGACGCAACCGTAGCCAACTAAATTGAAACCTAATTTCTCTAAGTAGGGTGTTAATCCAGCTTTATCGTAATAATTTGTAACAACTTTTGATCCAGGCGCCAAAGTGGTCTTAACCCATGGCTTACTTGTTAAGCCACGTTCTGCCGCTTTCTTTGCCAATAAACCAGCGCCAATCATCACACTCGGATTTGAAGTATTGGTGCAGGAAGTTATCGATGCAATAACTACAGAGCCATTAGAAACTTTTCCTTCTCTTCCATTAACAGCGACTGAAATATCTCCGGTATGAGTTTTTTCAGTCAAATAACTTGGCAGTGATTTTGCAAATGAAGATTTTGCCTCGTTAAGAGGAACACGATCCTGCGGACGCTTTGGTCCAGCAATTGATGGAACAACATCTGCAAGATTTAGTTCAAGGTGTTCGGAATATCTCGGAGTTGCATTTGGATCATGCCAAATATTCTGAGCTTTAGCGTATTTCTCAACTAGCTCAATCTGTTCTTTGCTTCTTCCTGTTAGTTCGAGATAGCGAAGGGTTTCTTCATCGATTGGGAAGATCGCAACTGTGGAGCCATATTCTGGAGACATGTTTCCAATGGTTGCTCGGTTTGCCATAGGCAATGCACTGACACCTGGTCCATAAAATTCCACAAATTTTCCGACAACGCCATGCTTTCGCAGCATTTCAGTAATAGTCAAAACCAAATCTGTAGCAGTAGTTCCAGCTGGTAAAGCACCATTAAGTTTGAAGCCGACTACTCTAGGAATCAACATTGAAACTGGTTGTCCAAGTAACGCTGCCTCCGCCTCGATTCCACCAACTCCCCAACCAAGGACTCCTAATCCATTGACCATAGTTGTGTGCGAATCAGTTCCGACAACGGTGTCCGGATAAGCACGAAGCGTGCCATTGACTTCGCGAGTCATGATTACTCGAGCTAAATATTCAATATTTACTTGATGGACAATTCCAGTACCGGGCGGGACAACTTTGAATTCATCGAATGCAGTCTGACCCCAGCGAAGGAATCGATATCGCTCAGTATTTCTCTGATATTCAATATCAACATTTTCGGTAAACGAAGATGAAGTGCCATATTTATCGGCAATAACGGAGTGATCAATTACAAGTTCTGCTGGAGCTAATGGATTTACCTTTGCCGGATCGCCGCCAAGTTCTGCCAGGGCCTCTCTCATTGTTGCAAGATCAACCACGCATGGAACTCCAGTGAAATCCTGCATGATCACTCTTGCAGGAGTGAATTGAATTTCTGTATCGGGGTTAGATTCAGGATTCCAACTGGCTAACGCCTTTATCTGTTCAGCAGTGATATTTGCGCCATCTTCGGTACGAAGTAGATTCTCAAGGAGTATCTTGAGAGAGAATGGAAGTGTTGCTGATCCCTCTAGTTTGGTGATATCAAAAATCTCATAGCTTTTGCCGGCAACTTCTAGTTTCTTACGTGCTTTAAAGGAATCGTTGCTCACATCCCAATCTTAACTGGATGGAGGTGAGAGCCAAGTCAGGGCTACTTAATGAACCTCGCCACAACTTCCATGTGCTGTGTCATTGGAAATAGGTCGAAAGCTCGTATTGCATCCAATTTATAGCCAGCTTTTATGAGTGTAGAAGTATCTCTGGCTAGCGCGGCTGGATCGCACGCAACATAGACCAAAGTTCTCGGGGCCAAACGAACTATCTCTCCTAAAACTTTCTCCCCGGCGCCGGTACGAGGCGGATCCGCAATCACAACATCCGCACGCATGAATTTCGATAATAACTTTTCGACTCTACCTTGGAGAATTTCCACATTCACATCATTTGCAAATATCCGCCTTGCATCCGTCGTTGCCGAAATTGATTCTTCAATCATGGTTACTCGACCAGCTGCTCCAATGGCCGAAATCGCCGGCACTGCAAATAATCCAACTCCAGAATAAAGATCAAAGACATGATCGGCGCTACGAAACTCTGAAAAAGTAGCGACAACTTCAGTTAAGAGTTCCGGAGCTCGCACATGACTCTGCCAGAAACTTTCCGGAGAAATCTCAAAGTGAAAGCCGGCAACAGTCTGTTTAACTAATTTGAAGTCTTCTCGGTTTTCAACAAAATAACTAGCCGTTTCACTGCTATCGACAATCGCGTGAATTTTCTTATCCGCCGGCGCCTTGAGTTGGTTCATCTTCTCAAAATCAATTTTTACATCAGCGATTTCACATCTATCAATCTCAATCAATTCATTACTTCTAGATTTGAATAAGCCTGCTCTTCGATTTGCGGTGGCTGTAAATTCCATCCTAGTTCGCCATGCAAATACGGGAGATACTTCCTCAACCGCAATCGACAAATCAATTTTTGCAAGGCGACGAAATTGCTCTGTAATAATCTCTGCTTTTAGGGACCTTTGTCTAGCCGGCTTTATATGTTGAAAATCGCAACCGCCACAACCATCACTATGAGCAAATTTACATTTTGGAGCTATTCGGTCAGGAGAACTTTCTAAAACTTCAATCACATCTGCTCGTGCAAAATTCTTGGTTAAACCTGTGATTCTTATTCTTGCTTTCTCACCTGGTATCGAGTGACGGACAAAAATTACTCTGCCTTCATATCGCGCTACACAGTGTCCACCATGTGCAATCGCTTGAATATCAACGATCATTTCTTCGCCAATATTCACTTTTCTGCCTTTCAAGCGTGGATTAGTTAGAGCAGCTATTTAAGGTGTAAATTCTCTCATTGTGCACATCGTGATTATGGGATGCGGGCGCGTTGGCTCCACTCTGGCGAGGGAGTTTCAAAATCTAGGTCATTCAGTCGCCGTTATCGATCAAGATCGTGAGGCTTTTCGAAGACTTGGCGCCGACTTTAATGGTTTGACTGTTGCCGGAATTGGCTTTGATAGAGATACCTTACTAGAAGCAGGGATTGAAAGAGCTGATGCATTTGCAGCCGTCTCTGATGGTGATAATTCAAATATTCTTGCTGCGCGCGTCGCACGTGAAACTTATGGTGTTAAGAATGTAGTGGCACGAATTTACGATCCAGGTAGAGCAGAAATTTATCAACGACTTGGTATTCCTACAGTCGCAACTGTCCTCTGGACCACTGATCAAATAATGCGAAGAATTCTTCCTTCCGGTGCAAAATCAGAATGGCAAGATGCGTCAGGAAAGGTTCAACTTTCTGAGGTACATCTCCATAGCGACTGGTACGGAAATCCCGTATTAATAATTGAAGAGTTAACCAAGGCTCGCGTCGCTTTCATTACGCGCCTCGGTGAAGGTTTGATTCCTGATGAACACACAGTTTTGCAAGAGGGCGATGTGCTATATGTGCTTTCGAGCGATGCAGAGCTCTCACAAATTAGCGAATCGCTAGCAAATCCCCCTAGGAGCAATTAATGAAGATTGCGATAGCAGGTGCTGGCAATGCAGGAAGAGCAATCGCAAGAGAATTGCTGGGTAATGGACATCAAGTTTTACTGATTGATAAAAATCCAAAAGCGCTCAAGATGGAGAGCGTCCCGAATGCCGAGTGGCTGCTTGCAGATGCTTGTGAAATTACAACGCTTGATAAAGCAGGACTAGATCAATGTCAGGTATTGGTTGCAGCAACTGGTGATGACAAAGTTAATTTAGTGGCATCGCTTCTCGCCAAAACTGAATATGGAGTACCGCGTGTCGTAGCAAGAGTTAATCACCCTAAAAATGAATGGCTCTTTGATTCCTCTTGGGGAGTTGATGTAGCAGTTTCAACGCCGAGAATTATTGCAGCGCTCGTTGAAGAGGCTGTAAGCGTTGGTGATGTAGTGAGACTGTTTTCCATTAAATCTGGTGAAGCGAACCTTGTAGAAATCACGCTACCTGATAATTCAAAATGTGTTGGAAAATCAGTTTCTGAAGTTACGCTCCCGAAGGATGTCTCATTGGCAGCGATTATCCGAGATCGCCACGTGATAACACCTGGAGCGCATGAAGTTTTTGCTGCTGGCGATGAGTTGATTTTTGTGGCATCCAGTGAATCTGAGTCCCTGATTAAGGGTTGCTTCGTCTCAGCTTCAAATTAATTAGTTGGATATAGATCTGCTCTAAGTTTTGGCCCGTTCTTAACAATCTGCCAAGTTAGATAAGCCGCCAAGAAGAAGAGTGGATAGCCCATTGCAAGCCTTGCCGTTCCTAATGCATTTACATTTCCCGATAGATAAAGAGGAAATTGCACCAATAATCTAATAGCGAAGAGCCCAACCCAGATCCAAGTAGCCTTTATATAAGTTGATCGTCGCGCCGGATCTTGCCGCCACTTAAAGTTTTCACCAAGTATCGGACCGAGCACTAAACCAACAACCGGCCATCGGACCAAATTGGAAATTGCATATGCGACACCGTAAATTAAATTTGTCCATAATCCAGGAAGATAAAAATCTTCAGCCTTGCCACTTCGATTCGCCAACCAGGCGCAGATTGCAACGCCGATAACTCCAGATACAGCATGTTGAATAGTCTCGCGTCGAAAGAGCCTAATCACTGTAACAACTAATGAGAAAATTAAGGCATAGTAGGCCGAATTTCTCACATCCTGATTAAAGTTAAATGAAATTAGAAATATGAGCGATGGTAAGCCAGAATCAAAAATACCCTTCTTCCCACCAAGGGCATTTAAAATTTTCTCTTTATCTTGATTCTCGCTCATTTCTTACCTGTTGATCCAAAACCAGAGTCGCCCCTTGTGCTTCCGGGAAGCTCATCGACTTCGATAAATTCTCCATGTTCCACTTTTTGTATGACAAGCTGAGCAATTCTTTCGCCCCGTGCAATCTTTATTGTTTGCGTCGAATCATGATTTATTAAGATAACTTGGAGTTCGCCTCGGTAGGCGGCATCAACAGTTCCTGGAGCATTGACCATGCCTAATCCTTCTTTTATGGCACGTCCGGACCTTGGATGTACAAATGCTGCATATCCGGGCGGTAGCGCAATCGCGATACCTGTCGGAACTAGCATCCGTTCACCCGGTTTTATCTCAGTATCAATTCGAGAGTAAAGATCTGCTCCAGCATCCCCTGGTTTTGCATAACTTGGAACCGGCAATTCTTTATCGAGTCTAGTAATTAAAACTTTCATGGATTAATTTCTAACTCTGGAGATTTTCCATTCATGCCAAAGAGAGCTTCCCGGAAACCTTCTGGCGCGTTATTTATAAAGTGTTCTAACGGTACAACTATGAAGATTGCAGCAGCCTCTACCGCTATCGGGCCATCTTCTGATCCGATTCGCCCTTCGGCGCGACAATAGATTTTTCGACCATCTTGTCCGGTTATTTCTGCCGTAATAAATAGTGTTTTACCAACCTGAACTGGCATCAGGAATGATGTTTCTAGTTTTCCTGTTACTGCTGGTTCGCGAACTAACCACATCAATTTTCCAAGCGCTTCATCGAATGCACAGGACAGTAATCCTCCATGGGCCAAACCAGGAGCGCCCTGATGATGTTCAGTTACAACAAACTTTGCAGTAATTGTCATTCCTTCACCAGAATAGGCGGTTAGATGTAAACCTGTTGGATGCGAAGCGCCACAGCCAAAACAATCTTGATTATGAGATCCAAGTAAAGATCCGGGAGCAGGAGCTTTGGGATGACGAGCCGGAACGGTTACTCCAGGTGGTGGTGTGATGCTTAAGCCACGAGACATGTCGCCAAGATTACCCTGAATTTGAAGTAATCTGACCGCCATGTCCAAAGTCAGCTATTACGAAGTTATCTGGTGGCCGCTTCGTGTTTGGCTACTTTTCATGTTCTTGGATTTGGCGCTCATTATTTCAATTGGTGTAGCACTCTCGGATTTTCAAATTCTGATCTTTACTTTGATGCTCTTTTTCGCAACTGCACTTCTCGCCTACCAAACTAGATTAGTTATCTCATTTGATGGAAATTTGTTGAGAGTAGGGCGAGCAAAGTTGGAGCGAAAATACATGGGTGAAATTTCGAAACTGAGTGAGTCCGAAATGAAACTTGCGAGAGGCGCACCCAATAACTATCTTGCAATTAGATTTTGGGTTAGAGATGGTGTGAAGATTGCACTTAATGACAGTAGAGATCCAAATAAGAATTGGGTAATTAGTTCACGCAAAAGTGAAGAATTGAAAGAAACGCTTACTAATTAAGCGCAATCCTTGCAAACTGCCTTGGCGCCTTCTCCCCGCGCTAGTTGGGTGTGGTGATGCACTAGGAAACAACGCGAGCAGGTGAATTC
>JACCDO010161981.1_pt1 | contig 11483 bp, 8 predicted proteins | sample 7446101 | NCBI WGS metagenome assembly JACCDO01 (sample SAMN15323440, study PRJNA562643) | freshwater metagenome | isolation source: river surface water | place: USA:Blue River Watershed | collected 2017-08-16
ATGGCCGTGCCATAAGCGCATGTAAGGAGGGTGCCGCAACAAGACCGGAATTCGTGATCAACCGGCTTTTAAGCCGGTACTTCAGCGATGTCTTAGGGTACTCAAAACACCCAAGGCATGGCTCATGCGCTCAACGCTGAAGCCATATCAAATCAAAATTGGTTGTCGCCTAACACTGCCTATAGCCGTTATTGGAGGTTTGAAAGCAACTAATTGGGCAGGATTGGCTAAGTTATATGGCGACTGTCATCAGCCCCCAAATAACACAAACTTTTTTTATTATATCAAAGATCAATTTTTGTAATGGGGTTGGCCTCAGCGGATCAGAACAAGGGATGGCTTCGATGACGCCTCCATAAAGGCGCTTACATTGTCACTTAGTACCAATAAGTTAAATAGTAGCTTTGATTCTTTAAAACAAAGCAATGAGGCTCTTAAGATAAACAAGCTACTTTTAGGTATGATTCGAATCTTTTCTCTCCACCCAATGCTCTACCACTGCCGCACCGACAATATCGCCCGTAACATTTAATACCGTACGACACATATCAAGTAGTCGATCAACACCAAGAATGACGGCTATGCCCTCGGCTGGCACATTAATAGACTGAAGCAAAAGTACAATAAAGGGGATAGACCCACCAGGAACTCCAGCGGTGCCAATCCCAGCCACCACTGACATAACTACGACGAAAAATTGTTGACTTAGGGATAGGTCCACACCAAATAGCTGTGCAAGAAATAAGACTGTTATCCCTTCAAACAGCGCGGTGCCATGCTGATTTGCAGTAGCACCCACAGTGAGTACAAAAGAGGATATTTTGCGATCAAGTTTTAAGGTCTCGATAGAAACGCGTAGCGAGGTAGGCAACGTTGCATTTGACGATGCCGTCGAAAAAGCGGTGATCAATACTTCACGGATGAGACGAAAAAACTCAAACGGTGAAAAGCGGGTAAAAAACTTGATCGCTAAACCAAGAACTACAAACTGCTGCAGCGCGAGCCCTAAGAGCACGACTCCGACATATTTTCCTAAAGCCGGCAAAAGATCCCATCCGAAACGGGCGGCCATAGCAAACATCAAACCGCCGATACCAAACGGTGCTAGTGCCATCGCAAAATCGATTATTTTCATCGATAGGTCCCTAAGGGACTCCAACACCCCAACTAGCGGGTCGGTTCTTTCGTCGGCGCGAACCATGGCAAGCGCAATACCGAACAACATAGAAAAGATCATAAACGAGATCATTTCACCTTCTAGGGCATGCGAGGCAGCATGAAGGGGGTTTTTAGGGATTAGGTTAACGAGAATTTCACTAAGTGGCTTAGTCGCTGCTGCATCGTTCAAAACCTTTCCAGCATTTTGCGACACCCCAAGCTTTGATAAAAGATCGAGGTCGAGTCCTTTACCAGGCTTGAGAACAACAACTAAAAGCACACCGACCAGTACCGAAAGAGTGCTGGTAATGAGCGAGTAAATACCGGAGTAAAGCCCCACCTTTCCGAGCTTATTAAGATCCCCCATTTCAAAGATTCCCAGCACGATTGATGAAAAAACAAGCGGCACTACGACCATAAAGATGAGGCGAAGAAATGCCTGGCCCATGGGCTGCGCGATGTTATTAATCAGCGACGTTAGCCATGACTCATCGGAGAAAAAATGATGGCAAAAAATGCCAGACGAAAGGCCGACCAAAAAACCGGTCATAATTTTTAATGCTTTTGATGTCTTAATGGGAATCTCCTTTGAGAGTTTTTAAAAACTAAATGTAACACTGACAGCCATAAAAAGAATTAATTACAGACATTTAAATCATCTTCCCCATAGATATCATAATTACTTGTAATATAGTAAAAAATAATACCTCCTTTCATCACAATGAATAACGCAAACCAGACAAAAAGCTATCACCTCTTATCTACAACAAAAGCATTGGTGAAGAAAACCGCGCTACTATGCAGCGTTGCAACTAAGGCTTAAAAAAAAATATACGGTTTTAACCCTTAAGCTGCCTCTACCTGTGCATGCAGCGGAAGAGTCATAACAAAACAAGTATTGAGAGAGCTACGATCGATTTCTAACTGCCCGCCGTGGGACACGACGATTCCACGGGACACGCTGAGCCCAAGGCCAGTTCCTTTACCAATCTCCTTGGTGGTAAAAAACGGTTGCATCACCTTTTCTGCAATCTTCTCAGGAATCCCCTTACCGGAATCCGTCACTCGCACTTCGAGCACTCCACCCACTTTTTTTACATCAATCCTAACCCAACGCTCATCAAGGCTAGATACGGCATCGAGTGCGTTAGTAAGTAAGTGCAAAATCACTTGCGACAGCTGGGCAGGATTACCATAAACCACCGGGGACTCAGGTGGAACACAAATCGCCATTTTAATACCTGCTCTCGCGGCTCTCTCCTGGTAAAAATCAAGCGCTCCTTCAATAACATTTTGAATCTGACAAGACTCCCGGTGGGACTCATCCGTCTGCCCTGAAAAAATTAAGAGGCCTCTAACAATCTTAGCAATACGCGTAACCATTAAGTTTATTTTATCAAGACTACGTGCAACAGTAGCATCGTCCGTATTTAATTTTATTCTCAGAACCTCCACATTGCCGTCGATAACGGCGAGTGGATTATTAATTTCATGAGCAACACCACCAGCCATTTCACCAAGTAAGCTCAGTTTCGACGCTTGTATGGACTGCACCCTCTGGGCTTCTTCCTCTGCTTTGGCATTGACTTCGCTCGTAATATCCCGATGCACTCCCACCCAAACTGGTACGTTATTCTCCCTATCTCCTAGATAGGTCAATACTGTCTTTATCGTGCGAATATCATTTGGTCCCGAAATATACCTATAGCTAAATTCCACTTTATTTTTGGACTGGCCAGCCTTAAAAGCTTCCGCGACAATGGGCGCATCATCTTTGCTAATACAAGACAGGTAGTCAAACCACCCGTCACGTCCCGCAAGAGGAGATCTTCCAAATACGTCGGAGTAAGCATCACTCATAAACGTATATTGTTGTGATTTAATATCGAAAATAAAAAAACATTCATCGATTGTTCGACCAACCATCTCAAACTGGGTCATAGCACGTCTTAGAGTAGACGTGACATCATTTGCGCCCTTAAAATATTTTGAGATAATTAAGAACATAAATATATTTGCAAACGCACTAATTAATGCTCGCTGAAGCAACAAGGCTAGCGACTCATTGCTCGAAAGCCCTCCAATCATCCCTTTACCCAAAATCACAGATAAAACGAGTAATACGGAGAAAATGAGAGCGCCGTGTTGAATACGAGCACTACTTTGATCAAAAATAAACATAGAAACAACAAAAAAGACGGGGAATAATACATCCAAGCCATAGTCAATCGGTGCGATAATATAATTAAATCCAAGTAACAAACCACCTAAACAAAAAAAGTTAAGCTTTGCTGCTAGCACATACCCCCGACGAACGAGTTCAAACGAAACAGTGGCAACGACTAAGTAACCTGTTACAGTCAATGCGATATCAACATGCCCTAAGTAAATTTGCAGCGGGACACTCAGACCACAAATAACCACGATTGCGACCACAATTTGCAAAAGAAGCTTCGCCTCTTCGACAAATTTCCGAGGAATGAGTTCCTGTATCAATTTTTGGATATAATGATTCATAGAGCCCCTATCGGACCTCTACATCAAAATATTAAGTTCGTCGGGGTACCCCCCTTTAAAATAACAGCCGTCTTAAGTGATAAATTGGGAAAGTACCAAATCCTTTTGCGTAAGGCACCCTACCCACATAGTCACATACAAACTCTTTTGAGCCTGATATCGCTAACAGTGCCGCAAAGCCTTCGCTCGTATAGACTTCCCCCGGGGGGGTAATCGGTTCAATACGTGCGCTTTGACTAACGTGGTAACCGTAGTAGTTCATAATGCCCGTTAAGGGATCTTTAAGTTCATAGACTGGCCCTGCATGCAAGGCGACGCGAAAGTTCAGGCCCTCAGGCAAACCCTTTTTGCGCCAGGAAATTGATTGCAGCTCGTCACATAGATTTAACGCGAATGACGATGCACTCACTAAATCCGGGAACACCATAAAAAGAGCATCACCCCAGGTATTTAAATATAAATGTTTATTCCCTGTTCGCTCTATAACCTTTGGAATCGCGCCTAAAAAGTGCTCTACGTAAAACGGAACATTGCGGTCACTTAATTTACTAAAGCCAACCGTATCTGCAAACAAAATTGCCCGCACTTCCTGCCTATCACGGATTGAAATGAGATCCTGGGAGGCCTCCCCCCTACTGTCTTCACCACCTTTTTTCGCAGATTTTGCGGTTGAAATCGTGATAAATTCCCGGCCACTTGCCTTCATTTTTCTTACAATTTCAGCGGTTGCGCGAATGTCCGCGAGGTCTTTTTCGTCCCACACCATCATACTGACATGATTTGCAGCCAAAGCCTTTGCCCTAAGTGCTGCCATGCCATCAACCACTTCCGCACAGTAGCGATAGGGAGCTTGATCATCCGTCCCCATCTCATCCGATAAAACTGTGACTGAACTAGCCCGAGCGATAACCTGGTCAAATAATTCGACCCATTCCCCTCCGCTTAGTTCCTGAATATTTCTCCGATAAATTTCCGCCTTGACTGGTAACACAATGTTCATTTCATGGTTACGACGAATCATCTCATCTGCGAAAATTAAATCGCCACCAGCACCCCCGCTGGAAAATCCAATTTCAATATTTGACTTCACAATGAGTCCACCGATTTGGCGACGAACCTTTGCGACCATACCAGCAGGAAAACGTGGATCGTCCCTACCCTCTTGATCGACTAAAAGACCCATCATACTCGCAACCGATGGAATCTGAAACACGCTGTCTAAGAGATGCTCATCCCGCCCTAAGTGACGCAACAAGAATTGCGCCTGCCGTCGCATCGAAATAATACTTTGAATATTCGCCCGCGCCGATGCGGCTGCTTTTTCATACATTTGACTTGCTTTACTGAGGTCTCCTAGAATCGTATAACTTTCTGCTAGAACTGCGTATCGCCAAAACTCTGCGGGCATTTTACTTTCATCATGACCTTCTACGTCACGAATAATTTCATTAACCTGTTTTAACGCAGCACGGGAATCCCCCCTTAAAATGGAAAGAGTTGCTAAATTAATAGCTGCATGACTTTTTTTATCCGCAAGATTTTGTTTTAAAGCGTAATCATAAGCCTTGCGATAATAAAGCAGCGCCTGTCCGAGATAGAGATCTACTTTCGTCCTATTCGAAGATGAAAAACCAAGATATTTATGTAGTTTTCCCTTTAAATGCAAAAGATCAGGATCATCGCTACCTGCCTCACTTAATTCATTCAAAAGATTGATCGCCGACTGATATGCTCCTGACTGGGTTAAAGCCTTTAAGTGAAGGTGCTTTAGCTCTAACCGGTCACTAATAGCGAGACCCTCTCTGATAATATCGCAGGCTAAAAGCGGTTCTCCTAGTTTCAAGCTAGTCTCTGCCATACAGGCATAAAGGCTTGGGTCTTTTTGAAATGCTTCAGGCTCTCGACCGCGCCACGCTGCCATAAAAGTATTAAGGGAGGGAAGCTTCCCGCTCGCACATAAGGCTTTTAATTCATGAGGTAGCATGCTAGCTCCCGTTAATAGTTAAGCGCGCGAACAAGTGCAGACGATGTCTTCATAATTTGAGCGTGAGTCGTCAAAAATTTTTGATTAATTTCAAGTTCAATGCCTCGGTAGGTCCCTAAACTAGATTTCCTTTTTTCAGGAAACATCTGGCGTAAAAATGAGGGAAAGCCATCAGATCTACCAAGATAAGGCTGGTTTCGATGAATGGTCCATGCTTGGAAATATGAACTCCCCTTAAGTCTTGCCTGCATATCTTTAGCCCAAGACACTTCATTTTTTCGCCGAGGATCGTACAAGATACCAAAATCTGTCGCTCTTGTTTCTCCATCCAAGACTGGGGTAAATGAATGCACCGATAAATGATGCACGTCATACCCTGCCTTGATGAGGCGCCTTATTCTCTCAAAAACCTGCGCACGATACGGCTCATAATACTGCGCAATGATTTGTTCTTTAACGACCAAGTCAAGATCCCTGGTAAATTCCGAAAAAACCCTTGGATGAGATAACGACCGATTTAAATCAATGAGAAGCCGCGATACCCGAGAATAATCTAGATCAATCTCCCACGCTTTAGATAAAGCCTTTGCAACCCTTAGCGCTCCAATGTCCCACCCCCGGTGAGTCTTTAATACAGCACTGCCGCGGCGAAAAAGCGGGTTATACCTTGCTGGTATGAAGTTACCTCCATGCTCACAAGTTAAAACAACAGCTTTTTGGGAGCCGCGAGACAATCTTTAAAATACTCCATTTTCCGATAGAACTTTGGCTAGTCGACGGTAGGTACTCTCAATGTCACGCCCTTCTTTTAGGCTAGTTAATATACGTTTAGCGAGGGTTCCTCGTTCAAGAATCACCTGAATATCAGTGAGCCACGGTGATAACTCACTTGCAAGGGTCGTTACGATATGTTGCCAAAGGTCTTTAGCTCGCATTGACTGCTCTTTCACTCCAAACACTTGCAGATACAGGGCATTTTTAATTAAAGCATCTCCGCCCTCTTTAAGGCAGTCGATAAAAATAGGCGCTAGGTCATGTTCATTCCATGATTTCTGTCTAGCTAAGTTAATAAACTTACCGTCTGCCAATGCTCTCACCGCTTCAACCGTCGCGGCGATGATCGCTGTATCCATGCGAGGAGACTCTTGGATATCTAACACCCTAATTTCAATGGCATTACGATCCCACCTTGCAATGGCGCCGCGGGAATTTAGCCACTCTTCCTGCAAAATTTTCTCTGGGTCATAGGGGGAAATATCACGGTAGAGCTTTTGAAAAATCTTCTCATCGTATTCTTGTTTGGTAAATGCTGCTTCTGGGATCACAGCCCCGGTAATAGCTGGCACAGCCTTCTGATTAAACCGGTAAAACTCAAGTCTGGTATCTAAAATACCTGACGGGTTTCCTTCGCAAATGGGGCTTGAAGCCGCGAGTGCGGGGAGAATGGGAAGAATGAGCCGAACAGCAGCATGTAACACACCAAATTCTTCATCATTATAAAATGGTAGATTGATGTGCACACTCTGCAAATTTGACCAGCCGTGACCTTGACACTTAAAGATGCGGTTATACGCATCATAGATAGCCCGATCGTCATGGGGCCAAAGCTTCGTTTCTTTAAGAGGATCCATCAAGGGGTGCATCGCCGTACCAAGAAGCATCGCGCCCTTAGATTTCAGAATTTTATTAATCTCGGTTACACACCCACTAAATCTACGATTTAACGACGTTAAATCCTTTGATGGGCCATCTGTCTTGACCTCAATCACATGCATCACTAGCTCATTTGACCATGCCATATCTCCGACAGAAACTTCATTAACGATTTCCCCAGCCTTAGCTTCTAAGACAAAATCAGTGATAGGAAGTGGACGAAGTGTTTTTTCGTCGACAATCATATACTCCATTTCGATGCCATAACCTTGAAATAAATGTAAATGATCAACCTTACTCATAAGAGGTGACGTCCTTCCTTGGCTAATGTAATACGTTTAAGAAAGACTTCCATAATTCTTAGGTAAAGGTCGTCTTTTATCACTAAATCCTCATACCCTTGATCAATATTAGGGTTATCATTGATTTCAATTACATAAAATTTATCACCGCTTTGCTTAATATCTAAACCGTAAAGGCCATCCCCAATTAAACTTGCGGCTTTAAGTGCCACGGAAATCAGTTTACGTGGTGCTAATTCAACCGGTAAGGTTTCAGACCTGCCGTTAAGGGTCCGTCCGCTTTTATCCTTTGAAATAACCTTCCAGTCTTTCTTAGCCATAAAATACTTACAGAGATAAATGGGCTTTCCGTCGATAACACCAACTCGCCAGTCAAATTCTGTAGGCAAAAACTCTTGGGCAATGACAAGATCAGATTTTTCAAAAAGCTGAACCAAAGCGGATTCAAGTTCTGCCTCGGTTTGCACTTTGGACACACCTTGCGAAAATGAACTATCGGGTTCTTTGAGTACACAAGGCAGCCCGACGCTTGACACAATTTCATGCATATTTTCGCGATGACATACCAGAGTCTTAGGTGCAGGGATCTGATTTTTTTCAAGAAGTTCATTCAGATATACTTTGTTCGTGCAACGGAGAATTGACTCAGGGTCATCAATCACAACAAGCCCTTCGGCCGCGGCACGACGGGCAAAACGGAACGTATGATGATTCACCGCTGTCGTTTCCCGTATGAGAAGCCCGTCAAACTCCCCAAGCCTTGAATAGTCCTCTCGGTCGATAATTTCAGCTTCCATATGCAGCTTTTCTGCTGCTTTAATAAATTTTTTGATCGCCCCTTCATTGGATGGGGGCATCGCTTCTTGTTTATTTAACAAAATAGCAATGCTGTATCGACTGTCGGGCTTTTTAGCTTGCTCCGTCCGTTTACCTTGAAAGTATTCCTTAGCAAAATGTATGACATCACTATGATGGGAGGGAGGGATTTCCTTCGCTGCGATTGGTCCAACTTTCCTAAGCTGCCACTTACCTTCCTCACGATGGAAATTAGCGCGTACAAACGGGGCGTGAAACATCCGATATATTTGAGCCGCCAACTTATCATATTTTTTTGCTAAATTTTTGCCGAAGTAAATACTTAAAACAAATTCTTCGGATGAAACATCAGACAAACTTTTCTGAATTAATTCATCCATTTCATCCGCAGCTAACTTTACGATCGCCTGGGACTTCATATCTTGAATTGTAGCTACCGAAGGTATAGGTTTATGCCCTCTAGCCTCTGCAAGCAGCGATACGTAGTAGCCAATGGTCTGATACTTGTAAGAGCGACACATATTAAATACACGAACATTCTTTTGCTTTTTGAATGGCTCGGACGTTAAATACTCCTTTCCACTTACAACCTCAACATCAGGTAAATCTAAGGGCCAATCACTAGGACTATCTACGATGATTAAACGATGCATTATGCTCCCAGCATTATAATAATATGGTTAACAAAACTATTTTTTGGTGATTACGATAAGATTTCCGTCATAGGTCATAACTCCGAGCAAAATGGCGTTTACTAAATGCTCCACATTAATTCGGTATACCTGCGCTTCTTCCAGAGACTCGGGATGATAGGGGTCTGCTACTTTAACTGTATCCTGCTCCGTATCGTAGCTTGTCAATACGACAAAATGGCCTTGTGGCTCACCTCTAACGTCGTCAGATACAGGATATTTGCCATACTCTCGCATACTTTTATAAAGATAGGTGGCACTTAAGCCCGAAACGATGGGAATTCCTTGGGTGAGATAGCTCCGTAAAAGCGAAGGCGACAAATCAGCAAACTGAACCTCGCCCCCTAGTTTTAAAAAGCTGATATAGGCTTTTATCGCCACCCGAAGTTTTGTACCTTTTTTTACTTTGGCTTGCTGTTTGAGTTTTTTGATTAAATCCTCGTTCGATAAACGAGGCTGAAACCAAGTTGGATCAAATATTTTTAAATTATAGGTATACAAGCTAACTTCATACCCACGCTTAAGGGCATGGGTTCCTAATAGGGCTCCAAGAGTTCCACCACCTTTAAGCATTTTAACGCTATTGATCACGGTATTTAATTCAGTCGAATCGCCGTAGTATTCGTAAACCGAATGGAGGCACGTAGGACCACAGGTGATGTCGTCAGGCTGTCTTTTAATTGGGTACTTTGTTTTACCCGCCATAGGTTACTGCCCCCTGCATGTATGACTACACCCTTTATTGTAGTAAAATCTGGTACAATGGAATAGCCCCTACCCTCTAATTTCGAGGAACCCTATGTGCCGACTGTTAGCTTATAAAGGTGCTCCCATTCTTTTAAACAAATTGCTATATGAGCCGAAAAACTCATTAATTCACCAAAGTTTTGACGCTCGGGAAATTGAAGAACCGTTAAATGGAGATGGCTTTGGCGTAGGGTGGTATATGCCTGAGCTCGACCCAGAGCCCGGCACTTTTGTGTCGGTACACCCGGCTTGGAGTAATCGCAATCTTCGCTCGCTTTCTCCTAAGATTAAGTCAGGTTGCTTGTTTGCCCATGTTCGCGCCGCAAGCTTCGGTGATATTTCCGAAGCGAACTGCCATCCATTCCATTTTGGTAAGTTCTTAATGATGCATAATGGCAGTATCGAAGGTTTTGACAAAATTAAGCGGAGCCTTAGAAGAAGCCTATCTGACGAGGTCTACGGCTGGGTGAGAGGGCAAACGGATTCTGAGCACTTTTTTTCTCTCTTTATTGAAGAAATGCGAAAAATTGGCCCCAAATACTCGCTTAAAGACATGGCAAAAGCTCTCGAGACCGCGATTAATATGGTCGAAGCTATGAAGCGCCAGGAGAAGATCAAAGACGGGACCTATCTCAATACCGTCGTGACCGATGGAACCTTTATGATTGCGACGAGGTTTGTTACCACCGACGAAGAACCCTTAACGCTCTACTTTTCTGAAGGCAGTCGCTATGTTTGTGAGGATGGAATATGTCGTATGGAAAAGGCAAGTCCCGATGAAAGAGCGGTGCTTATTGTCTCAGAAAAATTAACGGAAATGCGCAGTGACTGGAAGAAGGTTCCCTCTAATCATATGATCCTAGTCGATGAACAAAGTAATGTTTCATTTGAGCCGATTACAGTGAATAAGCGTTTTAAGTTAGCTTGAGGATGAGAGAGGAGAATTGGGCTTTCGGTTTAGGGCGGGAGGGGAAGTAGGAGCGAACAGCGGTTAGTAAATCAGCAGGAAAAGGGACAGTTTGAAAGTTTCTCTAAGTCAAACTAAGGTGGTAACCCGAAAGCCCGTGCGGGGGAACCCCGCACAGACCTCTTTTGCTAGGACCATGCCACCCATAGGGATCTTAATATGATTAAGAAAAATGGGCTTTAAAGCTGGTAAAGCTGTACTGCTTTTAGGCAAACGTCAAAGTTTTTGACACGCGGCCGGCTAACTCGGCGAAACTCTTATACGCTGGGGACATCGGATCACCCGCTGCGGGAAGCCCTTGGTCCCCCCTTTGACGCACATCCCGGTTTAAGGGGATCGTCGCTAAAACAGGAATCTTTCGCTCCTCGGCCATCGCATGAGCGCCTTGATGACCAAAAACGTCGTCCCTGTTATGGCAGTGGGGGCATTCGTAATAGGACATATTTTCGACAAGCCCTAGAATCGGCACATCGAGCTTTTCAAACATGGAAATGGCCTTGTGCGCATCAAGCAAGGCAATATCTTGTGGGGTGGAGACAATCACCGCACCATGAATGGGCAAACTTTCAATCAAAGCTAATTGAATATCGCCCGTACCGGGAGGTAAGTCGATCACGAGATAATCAAGATCCCCCCAATGGACATCA
>JACCDO012188473.1_pt1 | contig 11483 bp, 6 predicted proteins | sample 7446101 | NCBI WGS metagenome assembly JACCDO01 (sample SAMN15323440, study PRJNA562643) | freshwater metagenome | isolation source: river surface water | place: USA:Blue River Watershed | collected 2017-08-16
AAATTTATAATTATACTTATTCAAACTAATTGTAAGTGTATCATCAATATCATAAATTGTAGTGCCTGTTTTTGTAAATTCAGGCTTTTTTACACGAATTTGCAATACGTCATAAAGAGTTTCTGGAATAACTTTAGTTGATTTTTCTAAGTATGATGTTGAGTCAATAATACCAAAAATATGATAATCTATTCCATCAACCGTTTCTTCTTTTAATAATTTAAAGAAAAATTTATCGAGCCCGCGAAACCAAATATAATTGTTATCATTTTGTTTAGTTTGATATATGACCGCACTATTCATTAATTTATCAGGTTCCATTACTGGTATAAATGCTGTTGTAGGTGTGTCAGGGTTTACACGAAATCGTTCTATTTCATATTTGCCACCATTTATGTATGTGGACACATCGTCGAAGATAATTTTTGGAACATGGGAGAATTGAATGAATGTGCCATATGTTTCTTGTTCGTCCGAGTTTTTTTTCTTACGTGTATATATAACAAACGTGCCATCTGCTTTTTGTTCAACTAAATACAACCGAGTTCCACTTAATGACCAGTATTCATTATTTAATCCAGCGATTTCATATATGTCTTGTTTAGGACCATCATAAACACGAATATCATACTTTTCATCTCTTTCAGGTTGCTCGGCATTAGCAGCAGCCGGCGGCACAGGGGGCTTTGCAGCCTGTGGCACAACAGGTTGCACGGCAGGTTGCACGGCAGCCAGCGGCACAGCAGCCGGCACTGCGGCCTTTGCAACCGGTTGCACAGCAGGTTGCTCATCTTCATATATTAGAAAAACAGCCACTTGACTTCCTTGGACGTATAAATCCTGTGGAAAAAATTCTGGGATTTTTTTTAAACTTACGGTGCCGAGACCGGCAGGCTGGGAATCAATATATACTAAAGAATTTTTATATTTTTTATGTTTATGTTTCGTTAATGCAACATAGTGCCCTGGTTTTAATATAATTACGCCACGAAATTTTTCATTTTGTAATTCACTGCCAATCAGTGTATTAAGATTTGTTAATTGTGTTTTTATTGTTTGTTTCTCACGAGAGATTTGATGCCATACAACCTTAAAACCTAAAAATTCAACCAGCAAATCAGCCATTGCAAAATCACTTAAATTATCATTGCCACCTGAACAGGGCAAATGTATTGCTTCATCTTTTTTGGGCAGAACTGTCCTGTCATCACCAACTTTAGCCCCTTCCTCTATATATGCTTGCACTAGCGCCTGTGATAGTTCCACTGGGTTTTCAACCATAGAAGAATGATAATTAATTAATGCGCCGTATAGCCTCTCTTTATAATTTCTACAAAAACTTTCAATATTTATGTATGCAGAATCCAATTGATGTATGCCATTCACAAAAGGGACTTTTTTGCCTGTTTCATCATTTACCCACAATAATGTTCCTGAATCTAATGCAGGGTCAAAATCACTTCCATAAATAAATTTTGTTTTTTGCAATAAATTATTTAATGCATGAACGCCACATCGTAGTCCAACTTGTGTTTCTATGAAAATTTCCGATTCCTCTTGCTCTTCCTCTTTTTGTTCCTGGTGCTGTGCTTTATAAGACTGGGAGGGTGGATGAGAAGATGGATAAGAGGATGGGGTTGGTGGAAGAGTTTTCGACTCTTCCGAAGATGGAATGGCTCTGGGAGCATCTAACCTTGTTCGCATACGCTCATAGATATTTTGCGGAAAATCCTGAATGAGCGCGGACCCTTCAATTTCATCTTCCCGGGAGGACATTGTCTAAGAAGATAATAGAAATAACTTTTAGATATGTCTTCCTCCGATGATCACGAACCCATCATAGATGGTCTGATTAAAGATGATGCGTTTATGGATAAAGTTATTACTGCAAACATTATTCTTATGCGAAAGAGATTGGAGAAATATAAACAGTTCACAACCAATGCGCAAAGTCTTGTGGATTCTTATAACGCAAAACTAGCAATTGGTGATTCAATGTTGGCAGGACAGGACCAATTGAAAGATGCCTATAAAGTCTATGCAGATAGATCTTTTAATGACAATCTTTCAAAATTTATAGACCAGAAGGCCAGCGTTGATACTAAAAAAGACAAAATAACGAAAATAATTGATGAAGTATGTGGCAAAACAGGCAGCACTTATGAAGCATATAGAACATTAAGACGTGGAAACATTCAAACCGCAATAAGTAAACTTCGTCAGAAAGTATCTGGTTCTGGCCCAGATATTAAAAATATAAGGAAAAAAGTTGAGATGTTGTTGGTTGAATTAGCCTACAGTTGGTCTTCATTTAGTGAATCATATACAATCAATTTTACATTAGTAGGAGGTGCCGGTGTAGGCAAAACAACACTTGCTGAAAGAATAGCAGAATGTGTTCAAGCATTTGGATTGGTTGCAACTAATTATTATGATAAAGTTGAAGTTTCCAATTTAATTGGGCAATATATTGGGCATACATCGAAACAAACCAATTCAATTTTATATAGAGCACTTGAAGGAACATTATTTATTGACGAGGCTTATTCTATAATGAGTGGAGGAGCAGAAGATGGAAATGCTTTTGGAAAAGAATGTATTGATGAAATCGTGAATTTTACACAAAAATTTCAAGGACACTTATGTTTTATTGTTGCTGGTTACAAAAAAAATATGGATGAAAGTTTTTTTGCAGCAAATGAAGGGTTGCGCAGACGTTTTCCTAATGTTATAAGTATGCAACCCTATGTTTCATCTGACTTGATAAATGCCATTGTACAAAGAGTACTCAAAGTCGATGCAATAGGAAAAGACGAATCAAAAGAAATAACAGTAAGAAAGTCGCTTAACTTTTTTAATATAATATTTAGATTAATATATCTAGACACTAAGCGTAAAACATATGATGATTATTTTAAGTTTAATCACATTAATCCTAAAAAAAAAACAGATACTTATAACTTCTTAGAAAAAGATCAATACAAGAGTTTTTCCTTTAATTTAATTCCATTTATTAGAACAATTTATTTTTCAAATTCAATCAATAAACGCGGTTTGATGAAAGCATATATTATGAAATTTATATTTAATATGGAAGAACCAGATTTGTTCAAAAATCAAATGGGTGATACTCAAAATATAGGCTCTATGATAATGCAAGAAGAATGGTTTACGAAAGAACTTACGCCTAGTTTAAATCAATTGGTGGAATTAATGAATAAATTTATTTATGTTCGCAATAGGGAAACTGCCATAGTTTGTGAATCACGAAAAGATGAATTGATAGAATTTGACTTAGTTTCTGGAAGATTGTTAACTGGTCACATAAAGATACATTTATGTGGTAGTGATGGAGACCCTATAAGATTTGATAATAAGTTTATAAAACCTTTTTTGCGAAAGTTAATTGATGATGAATCAATTGATGATGACAAGTTAATAGATGAATTATTGCGTAATTACCAGGAAGACGATGATTTAACTAAAAAGAAATTTGAAAAATTAAAAAGAAACATAGGAAAAGAGTATACAACTGCCGTACGAGAATTATATAAATATTATGTGACCGATAACAAAGGTGTTGTTACAAAAAAAATGCCTGCATATGTTGATTCTGACTTTTTAGAGATGGAACATAAAAAAATAGAATCATCAAAATCAAGCACCTTTCTTGAGTATATTGATTTGCAAGAATCCGAAAACAAATGTGAGGGTTTAATAACATTGGGTGCTAAACCAAGAAAAAAAGATTTTGTAAAAGATTTGGCTTGCAAAACTGACTGTTATATTAATCCAATAAAGGCAGAACTAGAGGGAGTAGACTGTGGAATGGTTCCACCCGAGCCTAGAGATCCTCCTGGAGTTAATCCTGGAGTTGGTGGTCCTCCGGCTGCGCTACCAGCGGCTCCACCAGCGGCTCCACCAGCGGCCGAATGCCAGGTAAAAGGACAACATGGTCATGCAGTACAGCCGTGTAAGGAATTGCCAGGAAAGGCGCAACCACAGGCGCAACTACCACTGGCGCAACAACAGCAACAACCAGCGGTGCAACCTGGGGCAGTGGCACAAGGACAACCAGCGGTGCAACCTGGGGCAGTGGCACAAGGACGGCCGAAAAACCCCTTTAATGCAATAAATGACTTATTATAGTTAGCCTTGATTAACATGGAATATGAACGCACGTTTTAATGCCCCGGGGTTTGATAACTATTTTATTTCACTTGGATAGAGAATGCCGGTCAGCAGTGATGAAATTGACAGACTTGTAAGGGATGATGATGATTTCATTGAAAAGGCAATCATATCAAGTTTGATGTTAATGAGAAATCGGCGTGAAAAATACTGTGAAAATTTAAAGCAAATTGACCCATCAGGTCTAATTGATGACTATAATAAAAGAATTAAAATTGCCAGTCAACTTGGGTTGTCAGATAAAAAACTTGATGAATTTCGAAAAGAAGAAGCAAAGGAGACTGGAAAATTATTAGACATAATGCTCGAACAAAAAAGTGTATTGAAAGCAAAACATGATTCGCTAACTGCTACAATTAAAAAAATATGTAATGATATGACAAGACGAAAATCTGAAGTAATAAAAACCCGTCGTTCAGAAATACAAAAAGCCATTAATAATTTACGAACTGAAATATCGGGCCAAGGCGAGTATGTTAAAAATCTCAGAAATAAAATTGAAAATATGTTATATTCACTTGTGCGTTGTTGGAATTCGTTTAATGAATCCTATACCATAAATTTTGCATTGATGGGAGGTGCAGGTGTAGGTAAAACAACCCTTGCAAAAGCAATTCAGAAATGTGTAAGTGCATTTGGTTTAATATCATCGGACACATTTGTTCAGGCTGAAAAACCACAATTGGTTGCACAATACCTTGGCCAAACTGCACCACTAACAAATTCTGTGTTATATAATTCATTAGAGTCAACCTTATTTATTGACGAAGCATATTCAATTGTTGGCACAGCAAAAGGAAAAGCAGCAATGTTTGGAATAGAATGTATTAATGAAATTATAACCTTTACACAAAAATACCCTGGTTGTTTGTGCATTATTGTTGCAGGATACAAAAAGGATATGGATTCTGCCTTTTTTGCAATAAATGAAGGCATGCCGCGAAGATTTCCAAACACCATTCTTATGAAACCATATCCAACATTTGATATCATAACCGCACTTCACTCAAAAATTCTCAAAAAAGACAAGCCATTTGGCGTAGGAAGATATGACGAAGATATAAAAAAGTGTATATATTATGTAAAACTTCTTGTGCACTTGACTTATGTTGATACAACATTTGAATCATTTGATGATTATTTCAGAATGTTCACATGGAGTGATAACAACCGCTATAATTTTTTTGAAAACAACTGTTATTTCAATCTAGCACCTCTGATTCGTTTGATTTACTTCTCAAATGATAAAGAAAAAAGAAATATTATGAAAGCATTTATCTTCAAACATAAACTTGGAATTAAGGAGTATGATATTTTTCCAAATCAATTGGGAGATATACAAAACATAAGCGATTACATTATGCGTCAAGAATGGTATCGTACAATGGGCACTCCTGGTTTCAAATCACCAACACTTATGGATTGTATTGACGTAATGAATTTATATTTTAGTCTTCGTTCAAATCATAACATTGTTATAGAATGTGGTGATGATAAATCAGCATTGCAATTAAATCCTGAAACCGGTCAAATTATAATTTCTGAACCAAATAAATTTCGTGTTCATTTTTGTTCAAACGGGGTGTCTGCAGACAATTGTTTAATTTCGATTAATGATTTTTTAACTGAAGTTCTAGGTGATAACATAAATGTGTTTCGTAGATATGTTGGAGCAGAACTTCAAGAATTAAAAAAGAAACTTTCAATTCTATATTCACGCGCGGTTGTGCTCGTGTCTAAAGATTTGATTGAAAATGCGCAAAAAAATGATTCTGTTGCCACGCCTGGATATATTGACATTGATTATCTGAAGGCTGAGTATCAAACTTTCAAGTCTTTACAAGCAAATGCCAATTTGAAACCTGAAGAAATGTTATTACAATACATTGATCCACCGATGAAAGTTGTTGAATTTAATGGAGAAGTAGAATATGGTGACAAATTGGAATTAAAACAACCAAAACTTATTGAAGCATGTGCCAGTCTTGATAAAATGACATGCACATAATTTTTTTTAAACCATGCCTGATTCAACTTATATCAATTATGTTATAAGTTGAAACTAAATTTGATTTAATTTTTACGGCATCGTGTGCCTTTGCTCCGTTTGCTACGACGTGTGCGACGTCCACCACCGCCAGGAGTCTGAAGGACGACAAGCAATGCGTCTAATTCCGCCAATGCAGTTGCCGCAGTTTTACGACGTGTCATATTCCAATCAACCATTGGACGCAAAACACTATTTATAAGAGCATGTAAAAAATTATAGGCCTTTGCGATGCCTAAATCTGTATAATGCAACTTATTGTCTGTGATTTCCATGCGCAAGGTTTCTTTGTCTACTTCATTTGGCACGTCGCTTCCAAATACAGGCAAATACAATTTGAAAAGTAATTCCAATAAACAAAACGCTAATCCAAAACTATCAAATGTTTTTGCCATTTCCGAAAAGCATGCATACCGAAAACTATTCAGAACTGTTTCCCCTCCATACAAGTTCTTAAAATGTGCAAAGTTTGCTTCATTTGCTACTTTTATATCATCTAAATTAAATTTGCGACCGTGAAAGAATTGGTAAAACGAAAAACCATTTTGATATGTAACGTATTCTGTTTTTTTGGGATTTGTATTGTCTGCGATAATTTGACGCACATTTGCAGCATTGTCTTTCTGTAAAAACAAATTTTGCATATCACCAAATAATAATGATTCAGGTGGATTATTGTAAAATCCAAATGATTTATAATAACGTCTATAAAACTCAAAGTTTGGAAATAACCAATCAAAATCAACAATAGTCATTATTCCGTTAGGTTTTATCATAAGGTTTGTTTCACGTATATCACCATGAATCTTACCATTTGTTTGTAATGCAACGACTTGGGTCAGTAGTTTTTTGATTTGTGCACCTATGCGTGAAACGTGTATTTCTTTATAAGGTGCTACATTCATAAATGTATAATCGTATACTGTATTAAAATCAACACCTAGATTTGGCATGCGAGCAAGATACAGTTCATCTCCAAGACCATTGCAAGCAACTGCAGAATGTCCCAAATTCAGTCTACGATACGATTTGTATTTGTAAGGAGTTAAGCGATGTCCATCATTATGCCCAAGTTCTTCATAAACGTCCTGTGCTGAACGCAACGCACGATTCAAATTCGTACGCTTTCTGAAAAACTTTACAACATTGTTTGGATAAGATTCCCATTGTTGACCATTTGCACTGATGTTTGGAAGCGCAGGTTTAAATACACAACCAAACGAACCTTTTGCTATATATCGAAATGCTGGAGATATGGGTGGGACACGGCAACCAGGAAATTCAATGGATTCGCCCTTGGTTGCAAGTTTTGCACATAAACTTGGTAGAAACATTTCGTATTCATCAATTTGTGGTTGCTGCGCTATGGTTTGTATACGACGCTTAATATCTGCGCGAACTCCTGGTTCATTCAGTAAGTATTTTGAACTATTCAGAAATCGTAAAAAAGTCAGTGTTCGCATTTTGCGTTCAAAATCTTCGGGTGCAGTATCTACACTATGCATTAGTTGGGCATATGTTGTTGCCTCAACTTCGGGACTGTTTGGCTTTGGAGCTTGCATCTTATCTATTGTAACTAATTTATAATTACAATGAATAAACAACAATCGTAAACTAAAAAGGAGACCCGTCTTGTGCCGCAAGTTTTGCATAGGCTGCACGTACCGCATCATACCGTTCGTCGTCCAACACAGCGCGCAGACCTTCTAGGGGGGTTTTGACCGCCACAGGCCCGCCCTGAATGGCTTTGAACAATGCAGGCGACCATCCAGAAAGCATCACAACACCTTCCTCAGACGCCGCAGCATGGAAATCCTTGTATGCCGCACGTAGGTTCCAAATCACAATGCGCGGTGGTTTCCAACCCCCAGCATCCGCAAACTCCTGGCGAATCTGGGCAACCTGTGTGCTCCACGCGTTGGTTTTGGCTGCTGCATCCCAACCCATATCTGTAAACACTAACAGGTCTTCAGGTTCTTCACCTGCCGGCACACGCTGTTCCACCATCTTTTGCAAGATGAGTTTGCAGGCCGCGTGAAAGTTGGTATTGAGTCCCTGCGAAAGTCCATGCGTGCTAAGGATTTTTTCACGTAGACTATGAACCGGATTGAATGCATGCCACGATGGCTTTGCATCAAACGTCAGTATGTGATTGCGGAACGATGGGTGTGCCACTTCAGATACAAGAATGCCCAGTGCAAGTGACACATCCATGGGCGTACCACTCATGCTGCCACTAAAATCACACATTGGCACAACACGACCCAGGCCACCTGCAGCCAGCGCAGCATCGCGAATGCTATTCCATTGCCCCTGTGCAATCTCACATTCATCGTTGGATACACCGCGGCGTTGTAGTTTTTGCACAAGTTCATGGGGCATCACTGTATCCGCACCTTTGGCCTTGCGCGTGCCTTTTTTCAGGCCGTCAATAAAGTCCTTGAAATTCTGACGGCAAATGTTGCGGTCTTCGCGGTCGGGATAACGCAGCTCAGCACCATGCGTCTTAAGTTTCTCATTCAGAAAAGCCGGTGTATGCAGTTTCAGGTTACGCCCAGGCACAGCATCCGGTTTAATTTCAGCCCATGAGCCACCACACATGTTAATTTCCACTGTCTTGAGGGCCTTGTTCATTGCTGCCACACGCTTGCGGTATGTTGGCACGCGTTCCGCTTTCCCATGTAGCGCAAGCACCAACAGTTTGAACGTTACAGGCTGCAGTTTGTTAGAACCCTCGCGCGGCAACCATTTTGCTAGCAGACTCATTTTCTTGTAGTCACCGGCCTGATAAGATGCCCAATCAACTTCATACACACTACGCACGTGCTGAAAAATGGCCGAACGCAACGCGGGTATACGGTCCGCCAAGGTCCACATATCACGCCAGCAACCATATGTTGGAATCAGTGGAACCATTTGCTCAATCACAGAAAACCGACGCGCGGCCAAAACTTCCACAAACTTGTAAAACAGTTCACGCTCACCCTTGCCACCACGCACATCGCGTGTTTGAAACGCCATTACAAACAAATCGCGCAGCGCGCTTTCAGACCCCGTCGCAATTACCGCATCCACCGCTTTTTCAATATACTCTAACCCAAGTCCACGCGTTAACATGGTAAACAAAGTAACGCGTGCATCTCCAACACCATCTTCCGTCAACACCGTAGCACCATTGACACCGATTTTCTGCAGCGGGGCTGCATTCATTGCTGCAACAAACGCCATTTACGTACTCTACGTGTGCGAGACTTTAGACCACGCCTTCCTCCTGTGCCTGCAGCAGGACGGCGATATGTCATATATCGCAAGTCATTTCTATGATTGTTTGCATTTTCCACAAATCCCTGCTTTCTATAAAATTCGCGAGCAGACGGCACAGAATTTAAATTCAGTACATTTTTTCCAACTGACGTATATAATTCTTTTACTTTGTTCATTAATAGGACACCAAGACCCTTATATCTATAGTGTGTACAAAACAATTCAATGTGCAGCGTAGTAACCCCCATGTGAATCGCAGCAAATCCAAGCAATACATTGTCTGCTGTTCGCAATGTCACAATAAAATCGGCACCATACAATGCATCAGACATATAATCATTATCAATCGCTGTACAAATATCTTGGTTTGAATTAACAAATTCAGCGGTTTTATTAAACCGCTCAACGTCTACAATTCTATCAAATATGCCATCTGGAATCAATGCACGATTTGCCGCTGATGATGGCGAAATAAATGTTCGAATTCCAACAGGCACAGGATTTTTAGGGAAAAGATGTAGTATATTTGTACGCTCGTGTTGTTTTGCAATATTAAGCGCATTGCGGTCTTCGCTGTTTTTTGGACCTAGTGATGCACCAGCCTCTAGTAAATATTGTATGACTTGCAACGAACCACTGCGTGCTGCAATATGAAACGGTGTTTCATTGGCATTGTTTGGCAAATTTGGATTTGCTCCCTTGCGAAGAAGATATATAATGCCCATTGCCCAACCCCTTTCTACTGCAATATGCAATGGAGTATTTCCAGCATTATTGGGTTTGTGTAATAGTTCGGGTTTGTATATCTTATCTACAGCATCAATATCAAGAGCGCGTACTGCTGCTGTTAGCGGTGTATCATCTTCCTTTGAAGAGAAGAGTTTGGATGGAATCAGACCGGCACCGCGCTGCCTCCCCTGACGATATGTAAAGCGGCGCATATTCTTACATAGTAATTAGAAAATGTTAACACCGGCCAAGGAAGACGTTGTTGCGGGATACAATAAAATCCAAGATGCATATGGACGCAATGTTCGGGCTGCAGATATTTACAAAATGATTCAAGATTGGATAAATACGAAACCCGAGGCGGCGTTCCCCTCACTAACACTTGCAATTCGCGGATTTTCTAAACACAAGGAATCCATACAGGACATTGTGGAGGAGTTTGTGTACGGGCAAAAGTATGCGGCGTTGCGGGCGCTGTTGGAACGCTCGTGAAGGTACGAAAGTGCGTTTGGGGCCGCAATGAAAAATCGTAGCCCGGATTGACCTGTGTGGTCACACTCGGAATAGCTCAGGTGGTAGAGCATGGGATTGTAGAAACGTATGCATTTCTAAGCGGAACTCCCGTAGTCACTGGTTCGAGTCCGGTTTCCGAGATTACTGTTTATTCAAAAATTGATTAAACAATAATCTAATAGAAAAATGTTATATGGGATTTATTTATAATATATCTAATGATATCAATAATACTTGCGACCATACTCCCCTGGAACCCCAAAGACTTTGATTTATCATACAGTGCTGACAGACTCGTAAAGGTGGAAGACGGTATCATAGAAAAACAAAACGCCGTCACCAGTAGATGCAAGAGTCAGTTTTCCTTTCGGACCTGGGTAGAGGCGATCTTTTTTATATAGATGGGCCGAAGCCGAACGAACGTGGTCGATATTATAAAAAGCCACAACTAACAATTATGTTATCTAGTCTTGGTCAGCACGATAAAGAGATATTAACAATGTATATCAGTGGCAATGAAGACGGTAAAATAGAACATATTTCTCGAGGAAAAATCCTCTCATTACAAACATTTAAGGCGCCTCAAAGTGACTACATGCGCCCGGACGTTCGGAAAATTCGGAACCAACTTTTTCCGCCTTATAAAGTGCCCATTATTATTCGTGACACCAATCATATTCGGCAATTAGTTGAACAAGGTCGCAACCTCTTTTACTTTTGGAATGAAGGTGACCGGTAT
>JACCDO010026067.1_pt1 | contig 11481 bp, 9 predicted proteins | sample 7446101 | NCBI WGS metagenome assembly JACCDO01 (sample SAMN15323440, study PRJNA562643) | freshwater metagenome | isolation source: river surface water | place: USA:Blue River Watershed | collected 2017-08-16
ACGATCCATCGAAAAAGGAGCAGGTGGCGAAGAGCGTTTGGGGAAAGATGCGTAAATATATGACAGAACAAGCTCAGTCTCGCGGTTTTTTGGTAATCGACATGCATCCGAAATTCGAGAAGTCCTACGCCCAGGATGGTCGTCGATTCGAGTTTCCCACTGACACTCACTGGAATGGTCATGGCCATGCGTTACTGGCTGAAGCAATAACTCAAACGAAGTTATTTGACAGAATGTATCATGGGGCTAAATAAAGTGCTCTGACAGTTTTAAGCGTAGGCACCAACACTAACCGTCTTATTGAAAGTTAAGAGTTCCGCTTCAACACATTAAATTTGTAGACAAACGAAGCTACTAAGACCAAAGCGTTTAGACGGAGGACGCGCAGTTTTCCCGCCATGAATTGAATATGACCTCTACTTTTACTGAATTTCGCTTATGAACAGTTCGCACGTCTAAAGATGCTTAAGCGCGTTGGAGTCATTTTGCTAAAAGCCGGGATTACACTTGGTTTGTTCTACGCCCTGGTAACGCGGATAGATCTAAATGCGACAGTAGGTCTGATGGCGGCGACCGATTGGCGCTCCGTTTTGGGTATCGTTGGTATTATGGTTTTGCAAGTAATTGTGGCTGTATTTCGTTGGTATAGGATTATGATTAGCAAGGGAGTGCACATTTCAGTTAGGCGCAGTGCCCGTTACTTCTGGCTGGGATTGTTTTTTAATCAGTTGCTGCCATCAAGCATTGGGGGCGACGCAATAAGAGGGTACTGCCTGGTTCGCGATGGGCAGAGTGTAGGACGCGCCACCTTGTCGGTGTTGCTTGATCGCATACTGGGAATGGCCGGATTGGTCGTGCTTATAGCATTAGCAATTCCCTATGCTATGAATCTTATAAATAATCCTGAAATGCAGTGGGGCATGATGTCTGCGCTGTTGGTGGTTATCGCGGGCTTTATCGCGATACTGTTCATAGATATCTTCACGAGAAGGTTTTCAAGCTGGCGCGTGATGAAAGGGCTGACCACACTGGCGAGCGATGCACGTCAGTTGCTGGGTTCACGGCAGGGTTTGGGTTTAGTGCTGTTTTCAGTGCTTATTCATATTTTGTCCATTGTGGTCGTGGGAATGCTTTCGTCGGCACTTTCAATAAAAGTTGATTGGATAGCCTTGACCATCATTGTGCCGATTACCACCTTGCTGATAACGATTCCCCTATCGATAGCAGGTTGGGGTGTACGCGAAGGTGTAATGGTTGTGGGGTTAGGGTATGTGGGTATCGCGCCAGAAGAGGCATTGGCACTTTCGATCCTCTACGGGCTGTTGACGCTGGTGGTTGCCTTGCCGGGGGTGCTTGCCTGGCTTACCGATCCAGCGGTTCGGTCGCTAAAGGTGAATAAAGAAGCAGTGAGCCTAGTGGGGGAGTCGAGCCGGTGAAAATTAGCTCTAGAAAAGAGACGATACTCAAACATGCGGAACAGATGGCCGATCAACGTGAGTCCTGGATTAATAGGAGTCGTTGCTATTATCGGGACGATCGCGCCTACATGCGGTTCCTGATCCCGCCGGGGCAGCGCGTACTTGACCTGGGTTGTGGAACTGGAGACTTGCTGTCTGCGCTTTCACCTTCTTACGGGGTGGGAGTGGATTTGAGCCAGCGCATGATCGACTTGGCTGTGTCTCGCTATTCTGACTTGCATTTCTTTCGGGGGGACATTGAGGATCCTGACTTTCTGGCAACTATCAAGGATACCTTTGATGTGATTGTTCTTTCCGACACCATTGGCTATCTGGACGATTGTGCAGAAACGCTGAATCGGTTGCATCGGTTTTGTACGCGGGATACGCGCGTGGTTATTGCCTATTACGCATGGTTTTGGGAGCCGGTGCTCGAGTTTGGTGAAAAATTTGGGATGAAGATGCCTTCGGTGGAAATGAACTGGCTTTCAACCGAGGACATGATGGGTTTTCTTCATTTAGCGGACTTTGAGCCAGTCAAGCAGGAGTGGCGGCAAATTTTCCCCAGGCACCTATTTGGAATTGGCGCCTTGTTAAACAGGTTTGTCGGCACATTGCCACTGATCAGACGGCTGTGTCTGCGCAATTACCTGGTTGCACGGCCCTTGCGGGACGCATCCCTCGGGACCCCCTCCACAACGATCCTCATTCCTTGTCGTAATGAAAAAGGCAATGTCGAAAATGCAATTCGGAGGCTACCAAGGTTCTGCGAAGACCTGGAAATTATCTATGTCGAGGGGCACAGCAGTGATGGCACTCTTGAGGAGATCCATCGAGTGATTACGGCTTATCCTGAACATGACATAAAGGTCTTCGTTCAAGAGGGCAAAGGCAAGGGGGATGCAGTGCGTAGGGGGTTTGCCAATGCACGTGGCGACATACTGATGATTCTGGATGCTGATCTGACTGTTCCCCCAGAGGATCTGCCAAAGTTCTATCAGGCCATTGCCACCGGTAAGGGGGAATATATCAACGGGACACGCTTGGTCTATCCGATGCAGCATCAGGCGATGCGCTTCCTGAATTTCCTGGCCAATCGCGTATTTTCTGTACTTTTTACTTGGCTTTTAAACCAGAGGTTCACAGATACTTTGTGTGGAACAAAGGCCCTGACAAGAAAAAACTATCGTCGACTTCAGGCCAATCGCAGTTACTTTGGCGATTTTGATCCTTTCGGGGATTTCGATCTCATCTTTGGCGCGACCAAGTTGAATCTTCGCATGGTGGAAGTACCCATTCGTTACGCTGCACGCGAGTACGGGGAAACGCAGATATCCAGGTTCCGGCATGGCTGGCTTCTAATGAAAATGGCGCTTTTCGCCTATCGCAAGCTGAAAATCTTTTGATGCAACTCGACGACTATCGGAGGCGATGGCATTCAAAGCCGGCCTTGCGGGCGGTTTACTCCGACCTGCACCAACGGATGGTAGCACTGTCAGCACAGGGCCTGGCATTAGAAATAGGCGGTGGGATTGGCAATCTTACGTCGAGTGGAGAATCGTTAATACGCATCGATATCCAGGCGTCACCTGGCGTCGATATCGCGGCTGACGCGCATCAACTTCCGTTCTTGGACAACACTTTTGCAACCATTTACCTGTTCGATGTGCTACATCACTTGCAATGTCCGCTCTTGTTCTTCGCGGAGGCGTCGCGCGTGCTGCGACCCGGTGGCCGCGTGGTCATGGTCGAGCCCGGGATCACGCCGCTAAGCCGACTGCTTTACGGTATTGGACATCAAGAGCCAGTCGACTTGGGCTGGACGCCCATGGCGAATTGCGTACCGGATCCAGGGAGGGACCCGTACGATTCCAATCAGGCAATTCCGACGGTGTTATTTAAGCGTGCACCACAGTGGCTCACCGCGTCAGGGATGCCGCTTTGTATCTTGGATGTACGTTGGCTTAGCTTATTTGTGTACCCTCTTACGGGCGGTTTCAAGTCTTGGTCGCTGATGCCGGTCAATTGGGTAGCGCCGCTTTTGCGGGTCGAGGAATTTTTACTGCCATTGCTCGGTTCGTTGATAGGCTTTCGTTTGCTTATTGTCCTGGAGAGGGAATGAGAACAAAAGATAAGATTCGGATCGCCGCTATTGCACAATCGATGTTGATGACCCTGCGAAGATGCTTATGGCTTGGAAAGATCGCAAAAGTCAATCGGAATGGATTCAGTTGGGAGCTTGATTTAAGCGAGGGAATAGACTTTTCATTATGGATAACAGGCGTCTTTGAGCGTACAACAATGGAGGCGTATTCTGCTTGGATAAGGGACGGAGCCGTAGTCCTTGATGTCGGCGCTAATATCGGTGCCCATACTTTGCCATTAGCCCGACTGGCCGGAGCAAGCGGAAAAGTATTTGCCTTTGAGCCAACAATTTTTGCCTATGGAAAACTAAAAAGAAATATCTCCCTTAACCCGCAGTTGGGAAAGCGTATTACTTGTATCCAGGCCATGCTTACCGACTCAACGGGGCTTAACGAGGCCCCGACTAGACTTTACTCAAGCTGGCCATTAACGCAAGAATCCGAATTACATCGCCTACACGGCGGAAAGTTGATGGAAATAGGCACGGCCCGAGTTGCGACCCTCGATCAATTATTGGATGAGTTGGGGGTCGGAAAGGTCGATTTTATTAAAGTCGATATTGATGGATACGAGTCAAGAATGTTTCAAGGTGCAGAAAATACTTTAAAGAGATGGAAGCCGATAATACTAATGGAGTTAGCGCCCTATGTATTAAAAGAGGCCTCAACGTCCGCAGAGGAACTAATAAAAATCGTAGAAAACTATGGTTACTCATTTTATTTATTGGACGGAAAAACCCCATTGTTTTCAGGATCAAAAACAATTGATGAACGAGTTCCAATTGGCGCAAGCATTAATATTCTAGCGATTCCGAAATAACCTTGACGTCGCTTGCACTGCCTCAACTAGCGGAGTAATAGACAGACTTTCGTGCGGCATATATTGTTTCGCATGAAAGCTACTCAGTCATTGTAAAATAGCGCTAGTGTCAAAATAAGCACTCGTTGTTTGTCATGATTTAGCAGGAAGTCAAACTTGGTAGCAAATAAATTAATGTTAATCAACAGGACTGGCAAAGTGATTATTGGAAGACTTTTTGTTCTTTTGCTTGGGCGCACCCATGGCATCTAGGTTGCAAATAGTCTTGGGAGAGTTTGCATAAAGATAGATCTTATTATTTTCTGTTTTGCGATGATTTTTCGGGGTCTGTATCTCTTTTTACTCGTTGAGCCGACGAGTTGGCATCTCGAAGACCAGGGTATGTATCTCGCATCAGCCGAGCTCATTAATTCCGGTGGAAGCGTTTTCTTCCCGGAGCGAACTCCTGGTTACCCACTCTTAATCAATGGGGTACAACTAATTCTGGGTACTAATGAGTATAATTTTATAGTTTTTCAGTGTATTCTTGACTCATTGACATGCGTAATAATTAGCCGAACTACATATAAGTTGCTGGGTGAGGGAAAGTTAATTGCAGGTCTCTTGTCTGCAGCAAATTTGAACCTGATAGTCTTTTCCTCAATGTTCCTCACTGACACAGTGTTCACTTTTTTGTTTGTGTGTTTCTTGAGCGCTACGGTTAAATTTTTTAAGCATGCTGATATAAAACATTTGATTGTCGCTGCATTATGTTTGTCGTTATCCGCAACTATCAGGTCTGCGAGCTATTATTTGATTCCTGGTGCTTTGGGTTTTCTGCTAATTTATCTCTTTTATAGAGCAAAATTTAAATTCAAGCGATTGGTTTTGGGCACATTCGGCAGCCTTGTTCCGTGCATATTTCTCCTCGGTCCATTGCACCTAAATAATTGGGATCGCTATCAAACTGTAGATCTAGTTAGTCAGACTGGAACAGCATTACTAAATTGGGTCCTGCCAGGTACAGTTCAATACTCTGGTATTGGTTCTTATCAGGAAGGTAAGCACCTAGCAAGCCAAAAACTAGCCGATCGAATGCGCTCTGATAATTTGACAGAATTGCCGAGTAATCCGTTTCTTGCTAGTGAGTATCAGTCTGAAGTCGCAATTCAAGCGATTAAAGAGCTAGGAGTGGTTTCGATAGCGAGAGCTTGGTTTGTAGGGTCAATTTTGAATATTGCGGCACCAAGCATTATGTCCGCCCCCTTCTTTAGGGCAATGAATACACAGTCTTTCTATTACACGGAGGGAGCCGGGGTAGTGGACAAAATGTTAAATTTCTTGTCAGTTAACAGCTTGACTTTCAATTTACTCTTTCTGATAGGCACTCTTATTTCAGGTGCTCTAGCCGCGCTTTCTCTAACTGGTTTTCTTTTGCTCTTGCAGAGTAAAAGCTTTGACTTGAGGATAGCCGTCTATTTTTTGACAGTAATGGGACTGTATTTCCTGTTAATTACTGGCCCAATAATTGGAAGTAAGTATAGACTTCCGATTGAGCCAATTATGACGATGTTTGCGGTGTACGCAATTGTTCGAGTTCAACATAAGCATAAAAGATGCTGAAAGTCTGTCAGATTTGCGCGGTTAGCTTTACCCTGAAAACTTTTTTGATTCCGCTAGTCGACGGAATGAGAAGACTTAAGTGGGACGTTACAGGTGTCTGTTCAGACGGCCCCGAAATTGAATTAATGCGCGCCCAAGGGTACTCAATTGACGTAGTTTCCATAGCTCGGAGTATGAACTTTTGGGCGGTTTCTAGGTCATTTTTTGACTTGTATCGTTATTTTAGAAAGAATAAGTTTGACATCGTGCATGTTCATACGCCGGTCGCGGCGTTTCTTGGCCGTATTGCCGCAAAGTGTGCGGGTGTGCCGGTAGTGGTGTACACCGCGCATGGCTTTTATTTTCATGAGTATATGCCTCGATGGAAATATAAGGCCCACGTCTATCTTGAGCGATTTGGTGGCGCTTTCACTGATCTGCTGTTTTGTCAGAGCGCTGAAGACGCTGCAGCTGCAGTTAAATTCAAGATTCTTCCATCGAAAAAAGTAATCACCATTGGGAATGGAGTGTGTCTGGACAGCTTTGATCCTGCTCAATTTAGCTCTAGAGAGGATGTAAGGGCGTCAATTGGCATCCCGAATGATGCGTATGTTGTAGGGATGGTTAGTAGGCAAGTTGAGGAAAAAGGAATTGGTGAATTCCTGTCTGCCGTTACTCGTCTAGCGCTGAGATACCCTAATTTATATATTTTACTAGTCGGGGTGAGATTGACCAGCGATCATTCTCCTGGTGTTGATGAGCAGCTCGCGGAAAGTAGGCAACTCCTTGGTGATCGTCTTGTCGCCCTTGGGTTTCGAGAAGACATTGCGAAAATTCTAGCGGTCATGGATTTATTTTGTCTGCCCTCATGGCGCGAGGGAATGCCAAGGACGATAATTGAGGCTATGGCGATGGGCAAACCAGTGGTTGCTACAAATATCCGTGGCTCTCGTGAGCAGGTTATACCAGGAGAAACAGGTTTATTGGTGCCTGTTAGAGATCCAGAGACACTTTCGTCATCAATAGAAAAGTTTATCATAGACCCAGCCTGGGGCCGCAGGCTCGGTCAGGCCGGCCGACGGAGGGCTCTAAAGCTATATGACGAAAAGAAAATTATTAATCTACAACTGGAAGTAATCTCAGCGGCTGCAAAGCGTCGAACTGCTAAGATCTGAGGATAATTAAGTGCAACGTTTCTTCGATATCATATTATCCGGACTGGGGTTAATTCTGCTGTTGCCCTTTGCATTGATTGTGTGTGGGGCTTGTTATCTTGACACTCGTAGCCCTTTTTTTTTACAAGTACGAGTCGGACGCGAACAACGGCCTTTTACGTTGTTTAAGTTTAGAACTATGCATCCTGAAACACCCTCCAGGGCTTCCCACCTAACCGATGCCGCACTAATTACTCGCTTCGGGAGACTTTTACGGCGTACAAAACTTGATGAGCTACCACAACTCTGGAACGTTTTCATTGGTGACATGAGCTTAGTCGGGCCTAGGCCATGTCTGTTCAACCAAAGAGAGTTGATTCAAGAGCGGGCTGATTTAGGGATATTTTCCGTCCGCCCCGGTATTACCGGAATTTCACAGATAAAAGGCATTGATATGTCAACGCCAAAATTATTAGCACAGACAGATGCTTATATGCTCAAGTCATTAGACACAGCACTCTATTTCAAGTTAATTTGTCTAACAGCTTTCGGAAAAGGTTTGGGAGATCGTGTTGGCACTCAATAATGGTTTACTTTGAACTTCGATAAACCTATCAATAGGCTTTCTAGGTATCTTCTAAAGTTGCCGCGGGCCGTCAAGCGTCTTTTGGTTCTATTGTTAGACGCGAGTCTTTGTGTGCTGACAGTATGGCTCGCATACTATTTGCGCATCGGGGAATTTATTAGTTTGTCATCTCAGACTGAATTTGCTGTGGGAGCAACTTTGGCAATTGGTATTTCTATAGTTTTATCTTTGCCTATTTTCCTGGTCGCCGGCTTATACAGCGCAGTTTTTCGTTATAGCAGTTGGCCTGCATTGCTATCGATTGCTTGGGCTGTCGGACTTTTTGGCATCTTTTTTGCTGTTATTTTTACAGTGATCGGTGTGGACGGCGTCCCTAGAACAGTCGGTATTATTCAGCCTATTTTGCTACTTTTTTTTGTAGGAGCATCACGCGCATTTGCTCGTTTTTGGTTAGGTGATCAGTACGGACGTGTCTTGGGCCGGGCAGCCCGACAAAAGGTGTTGATTTATGGGGCTGGTCACGCAGGTCAACAGGTAGCCTCAGCGCTGGCAAGCGGTAGCGAATTGCAAGTTGTGGGCTTTCTCGATGACGAAAAGTATTTACATGGCCAAATGATAAACGGAAGGCGTGTCTACAACCCAACAGATTTGGCGCCGGTCGTTCGATTACTCGGAATAAAGCACGTTCTTCTTGCCATGCCAAGCATTTCGCGTCATCGACGTAATGAAATTTTAAATGAGATTCGTCGCGTACAGGTTTCGGTACGAACCGTCCCTAGTGTTTCTGATTTAGCTCAGGGCAAGATAAGTTTTTCTGAGTTACGTGAATTAGATCTCGATGATCTGCTTGGTCGAGAGATAGCTATCCCTACTCAAGCTTTGCTCGCTAAAAACGTTATTGGCAAGACGGTTGCGGTAACTGGCGCTGGCGGCTCTATTGGTGGAGAGCTTTGCCGGCAGATAATGTCAATAGGGCCATCCAAGCTGCTTTTGATAGAACAGAGTGAGTTTTCGCTTTATGAAATTCATAAAGAGCTCGATGAGAGATATTCGAACGCTAACGCCGAGCTCATTCCTATATTGGCATCGGTGCAAGATGAGAGTCGTATGCAAGACATATTATTCAGATGGCAGCCGAGCACTTTATATCATGCGGCAGCTTATAAACATGTTCACCTGGTTGAGTATAACTCAGCCGAGGGCATAAAGAATAATGTTTTAGGCACGCTTTGTACGGCGAAGGCGGCGATAGCGGCTAGAGTCTCTGATTTTGTTTTGATCAGTACGGATAAGGCAGTGCGACCAACTAATATTATGGGTGCCAGTAAACGATTGGCTGAGATGATATTGCAGGGGCTGGCAGAGTTGAGGCCGGTTACAAATTTTAGTATTGTCCGATTTGGCAATGTTTTAGATTCTTCTGGGTCTGTGGTCCCGAAGTTTCGGCAGCAGATTCGTAACGGTGGTCCGGTAACGGTGACTCATCCGGAGGTAACGCGATTTTTTATGACCATACCAGAAGCTGCGCAACTCGTTATTCAAGCCGGTGCTATGGCGGATCGCGGGGATGTTTTTGTTTTAAATATGGGAAATCCAATCTATATTTTAGATCTCGCACGCCGTATGATTGAATTGTCGGGATTGACGGTAAGAGACAAGGATAATCTCGAAGGTGATATTGAAATCAAGTTTACGGGTTTGCGTTCCGGAGAGAAGCTTTATGAAGAGCCGCTGACCGCTGACAACCCAGGCGAGACTATACATCCTCGGATTTTCCGGGCAAGGGAGGATTTTGTTCCCTGGGCCGAGCTCACTCGGCAGCTTGCCCCATTGGAAATAGCGATAAAAAATAATGATGTAGCTTCGATTCGCTGCCAAATGGAGAAGATCGTCCCGGGTTATGCGCCTCAGGGCGGGATAGTTGATGCATTATTGGCTAATTTGTAGTAACGCGTATGTTTAGTTTGGGATTCGTATGAGCTTAACAGATAGAGTAATCACTGTGGTGGGATTGGGCTACGTCGGTCTCCCGCTTGCAGTCGAGTTCGGTAAAAAGCGCCCAGTACTTGGGTTTGACGTTAATGCCAATCGAATAGCTGAGCTTCAGGCGGGGCACGACCATACGCTGGAGGTTTCCGAGGATGAGCTCCGCGGCGCGGAGTATTTGACGTTCACGTCTAATCCCAAAACACTTCGCTTGGTACCTCAAGTGTCTTCGATTGACGATGATTGGGTTAATAAACCCATGATCTTTATAGTCACAGTACCTACCCCGGTGGATAAGGCCAACCGCCCTGACTTCACCCCGCTGATTAAGGCAAGCGAAACCGTAGGTCAGGCACTCAAGGTCGGCGACGTTGTGATTTATGAATCTACAGTGTATCCGGGCGCTACGGAAGAGATTTGCGTGCCGATCCTTGAGCGTGAATCAAACCTAAGATTTAATGAAGATTTTTACGCTGCGTACTCCCCTGAGCGCATCAATCCCGGCGATAAGACCCACCGTCTGCCGGATATCAAGAAGGTAACGAGCGGCTCCACGCCAGAGATAGCGAGTGCAGTGGACGCACTTTATCTAGAGATTATTACCGCTGGCACGCACAAGGTGAGTTCCATCAGAGTAGCCGAAGCTGCTAAGGTGATTGAGAACGCTCAGCGTGACATCAACATTGCCTTTGTTAATGAGCTCTCGGTGATTTTTAACCGTCTGAGCATTGATACTTCGGAAGTATTGAATGCTGCCGCCACAAAGTGGAATTTTCTGCCCTTTAAGCCAGGTCTCGTGGGTGGGCACTGCATTGGCGTAGACCCGTATTACCTAACGCATAAGGCCCAAGAACTTGGCTACCGCCCGCAGGTGATTCTTTCTGGTCGTGCTATTAACGACAATATGGGGCGATATGCTGCGCGTAATGTCATTCGCATGATGCTGAAAAATGGCATTAATGTGGCGCAAAGTAGAGTTGGGGTACTTGGCATTACCTTTAAAGAAAATTGCCCTGATGTACGTAACAGTAAAGTCATTGACCTGATTGAGGAACTTCAACACTGGGGGTTAACCGTCGAGGTCATGGACCCATGGGCTAACCCGCAAGAGGTACAAGAGGAATACGGGCTGCAGATAACAACTGTCATCCCATCTACGAAAGTGGATTCGCTGATCATTGCTGTGGCTCATACCCAGTTTGCGCAACTGGCGTCAAGCGATCTTCGGGCCCTGTGTGCGATGCATAGCAAACCAGTGATTGCAGATCTAAAAGCCCTGTATGATCGGAAAGATTTGGAAGCTCAGGGGTTCGAGGTTTTTCGATTTTGACGTTGGCAGTCTAGATTTTTTATTCTGTGTTAAATCTTAGCGGTACAAAGACTCCAAAGCAATGTGGTCCGCTACACTAACTGGAATTAAGTCTGGCTCTAACATACCCGCTTTGATAGCGTTTCTTACCTCTGAGGATGACGCTGTATCGGGTACAAGATGTACCACCCAGTGAATTGTCCCACCCGACTCGGTAAGTAGTTTTGCAACTCTCGACCCTTCAGCTCCTGGTCTTGCGCACACGGCAAGATCAACCTGGTGTATCAGCCACTGCCAGCGTGACCAGGTTAGGAAATTCTGTAGTTGATCTTCGCCCAAGATCCAGATTAATTTTCTGCCCGGATAATCCTGCTGGAGACTGAGTACGGTGTCTGCCGTGTAGTTAGACCCCCCATTTTTAGCAGCGATGATCTCTCGGTCATC
>JACCDO010534014.1_pt1 | contig 11481 bp, 9 predicted proteins | sample 7446101 | NCBI WGS metagenome assembly JACCDO01 (sample SAMN15323440, study PRJNA562643) | freshwater metagenome | isolation source: river surface water | place: USA:Blue River Watershed | collected 2017-08-16
GATCGCTCGTTCACCGGAACTATTTTTGACACTGTTAAAATTTTATGATGCAATTACACAATGATACGGTTACGTCAGAATCTATTGTATAATGTTAATAGTGAGTAAGCTGGAATTGTACCGGAACAACATGAAAATTCTGCAAGGTTTTGACATGATAAATTTGATTTTGTTACTTACTTATTATTATTATTATTAATTCTTCTTTACTGGGTGACCAAGCGCCTTGTAAATCTGCCGTTTCAGACAATCAAAACTGTAAGAAACTGACTCCTCCTATAGGTTTAGGTTACCTTCAAGGATAATACCTTGGTATGATCGCGGAACCCCGGAACCAAGATCCGGAAAAATTTAGGAAAATTTCCAGGGAACCAAAAAGGAAATGCAAAGAAGAAATGAAGTGAACAAGTTAAGAACAACGAGGTGGTGATACACTCGGCCACTAGCGATGAGTGAGTTATGGACTTTGCTGCGCAGCTACCAAGAGAAGGACAAGGAGGTGCTGGTTAAGTTGATCGAGGGAGGCGCGGATATTAATGAGAAGAAAGATGATGGTGATACCCCTCTATTATGGGCTATTCACGAGAACAATACTGAACTATTTTTTTTATTAATTGAAAAAGGAGCAGATATAAAATACGCGAAGAGTAAGATTGATAGTAATACCCCGCTATTAGATGCTACTTGTACTCTAATGATACTAACTAATGATCCAGAAGTAAGTATCATGTCGATCGAGAAAGGAGCTGATATCAATGTGAAGAATGATGATGGTGACACCCCACTATTAATTGCCACTCGTAAGAATAATATTATTGTAGCTCACCTTTTGGTCGACAAAGGAGTGCATATTCCACCATCATTAGCTAGCAACCCCATCATTTGTGATCAGATTCGTTGGAACCGCAGGAAGGCATTGATGATGGTCCTTGCGGGGAGTGGCTATGTACAGTCGCCATCACGAGCGGCATTATTGACCTCGGATGTGCGTGCGAAGGGCGACAATTTGTGAGGAAACGAGGGATTGCTGCGACTCATCGTCAGCTACATCTAAATGACGCACAGAATCAATTAAGTTGATAAAAATTGTCCATTTGTCCATCGGATTAATGGTGTAGTATCGATTTTGATGATAGAGATGACTTTATTGAAGAATATAAATGTTTCATGATGTTAACTTAGTTGCGTATTGGTATTAGTTAGTTAAATGACATGATCATACGGTATAAATCTAGTCATCCAATATTGCCCACAAATTCGTTTCTGTGAATTGTTATACAATTCAGATTTATTCAAGCAGAAGGAAAAATTGTACGATTAAATAATGAATACACTCTAATGAAGTGTATATATTTTATTATATCATACTTGGTACTTGTGACAAGCGTATAAAGGATGTATTTTTAGATAGAAAACGTAAATATACTAGGAATATGATCGAACTATCTAATAACATGTACCCTAAAATAAAATATGTTGCTCGTTAATCAAAAAATTTTCCATAACTTATTTTGTGACTCAACATATCATTAAAACACAATCTTTAATACTTGTAGTACTCGTTGCAATACCATCCAACAAATAATCGTTATATGCAATGTTAATGGTCTAATATTACATGTCAATTGTAGAACGCTTTCAAGATAATGAGTCAATTTTGCTTCAAGGAAATCTTTACCAGTATGTAATGTAATTCCAGTATACAAATCGTCGTCATCTAATAGCAAAATAGTAAGATACTTTAACAGCATTATAAAAGAGGCAACAGTATCTATTTTGTTTCGATCCATTTTATTATCATAATAATTAACTTTTCTGATTAATAAAACTTTTACTGTTATGAAAGCGGCTTCTCTCATCAGAAGCAACTGCTCAGTATTATGTTGGATCCATCTCATCCATCTCGTAGTAATAAAATAAATAAGAGCAAAACTGTGTATTGGGCATTCTAACTAAATATTATAGAGGTAGATTAATTTCTAGCCTTTCAGAATTTGCAAAAGAATGTGTCGATAACTCATTATGCACAAGTTCGTTGCACCGTATCTTGATTGACCACTATCTTCCAGTGCAGAAATAGGATACCGTGTGGAATACTTTTAAATTACAGTGAATACACCGAAACCAATGGATAACTAAATGTCCAATTCCTGATCCAAGTAGATATGAACATCGCTCGTAACTATGTTCTCACTACAAATCATGCAAGGGACTAGAATCCATTTCCAAATTTTTTTTGTTGTTCAACAACTTTATTTTCGTTCTTCGATTACGCCGTCCGAGTTCGGTGATGGATAATTGATGAATATACCATTAGGAAAAGGTATTGGATTTTTATACAACACCTGTATTCATTACTATTGGTGCATTGATTTTTCAATACGGTAACTAGTTATATACTTTTTCTTTTTTTCTATCATAAATTTTGACGCATTGTTTATATTCAAAACAGTTTCGGCGGCTGAGTTAACCGCGAAGTTCCTCTTTCGTCAGGACACTGTCCCGAGACTAGTGGTTAGGACGTACCGTTGTGGCCGGTATAACGAGCGTTCGATTCTCTCAAGAGGAATACTGCATTTTTTTGCATTTTTTTTTTCATTTCCATACCTGTGTTACACTTCAATGGAGTCTTCAAATATCATGATAATGCTGATTACTATGAGCATTCTCATCATGATGATATATCGTAGACTGCCTTTGAAGTGTAACACTTTGGTATGAACAAAATTTTTGCAAAAGATAGTATAATATTCCTCTTGAGAGAATCGAACGCCCTTTTTAGTTTTTCTATATCATTCATATTCATAATTTTCTCTTCTACCAATTTGATATTTATTTTAAGTAAAAGTAACCTATTTTATATATCAAAATACATCAAATTGGTAAAAGAAAGGATAAAATAACAGCATACTTCATATGAAAACTTGAAAGAATTACGTAACAGATTATCTACAATTGCTTCATTATTAGTGGGTAGAACAGGCGACCAAGTCAAAATAAGATGGAATTTTTGGCCAAGAAAAAATGATTTAGTTTTTGAAGTTGTTAGTTAAATTTTTTAAAAGTGAATTAATTTTCATCATAAATAATCTTATTTATCCTTATCTCATAAAATTAATCTATATTTAATTCATTATTCTTTTCGTTTTTTCTGTTGTACATATCGTCTCTTTCCATCTTTCTGAAGAATTGATATGTATTCAGTACATCTTTATTTTTTTTATTAATTTTATAAATTTTGTATTCATCATCTTTAAGCAAGTCATCCTTGGTGATAATTGGAGGTAATTGTGTTCCATCATGATTACGCTTTGATTTCCAAGACACATTCCAGCCATTTGCATCAACAACATACTCCCCAATAGTTCCTTCAAAATCAACTTCTCTTCCATTAATTACTTTTTTAATCGAAATATTGCAGCCTTTAAACATGTCTTTTTCATTATTGTAACCTTCCAAGTACTGGCAATTATCGAATTCATTTTTATATTTTTCTTTTGTTCCATCACTATACGTAGTATTAGAAATTTGTCTTGCTAGTGGTGAATCAACGATACTACTTTTTTTTCTTTTCTCACTTTTATGATTTTGTTTCAATTTATTAGTAGTGCTTGTTGCTCGATGTAAATTAGCACTGTATATATTTGTTTCTTTACTATATTTTACCTCAAATGTTACTTGAATATAAGAATTTTTTAACTTTCGTTTGTTACCATGACCATAACTTAACAACGGCACTCTGCCAAGATATAATCCGTTAGCAATCCATCCTTCAAAATTTTCAATTTCTGCATAATATAAACCTTCTGAATCTTTACCACTCGAATTATTGTCCCCAATATGTCTATTCCACACCACAAATTTTAATGTTGGTTTAACATTGTCACCATTTTCTTCTTTTTCATTTTTAAACCATAATTCCTCATAAATATCAACTTTAAAGTTTCCTTTATTATCCTTTTCAACGGGAATTGTTTTCGTCTTTCTTCTGCTTTCATTATTTTTAGGATCAGTGCCATTACTACCAAAGTATACCACTACATAAGGTCGTATTTCACGACTAAGTTCTACACCACGTGATAATGGTAATGGATCCTATAAAGAAGAAGTCAACTTAATAAAGTAATTGAATAAAGAAATGAGTGAGTAAGTGAGTTACCTCAACGTTCACTCGCTCAATCTTTACTTTCACGCTGCCATTATAATATTGTTTAATTTTTTCAAGATCGCTTGTACTTGGTTGATACGCATCCGCTGATTCCGGTAATGATTGCTTGTTAGTATTCGTTGCAATAATATAGTCGTAAATACCACGAGTAAACACTAATATAAATTCTATTACAATCGTTACGACATGGATTTTTATCCAACGTAACAATAATTGCATCAATTGGGAGAATAAATATTGATTTTTTTCAGATTGATAAAGGAACTTAATAAGCATGTACATATTGACACTGTTCCCCGTAACTGACGTTATAAACGATGCAACTCCATACGTTTTAAACCAACCTAGAGAATTAATAAATGAGCACGTTATTATTTATGCAAGAGAGAGAGAGAGAGAGTGAGAGCTTATACCTCGGTACATAGATTTAATTGTGTCGTATATATTCCCTCCAAAATCATCAAATGATTCTGATGACTCAGTTAACAAAGTTCCCCAGAATACTTCTTTTGTGTTTTTCAATGATTTACTTTTCAATTCCGTTCTATTGGAATCATTGAATGACACTAAGCGAGTCACGCCGGTGCGCAAGCGAAGTAGTAACTCTTTAATGATAATACCGATGTAGATGCTGTAGAATAACGGATAGAACAGGGTAATTACTAACTGCAATGCGATTTTATAGGCGCTTGATATGGCGGCTTTGGTGATTTCACTTGATAATAATGAAATTTCATAAAACGGAGTAAACGGTAGTGAAATCAAGCAAATAACGACGTCCGCGACAAAACTAGTGATTGAAAAATATATTTTACGACCACGTGAATCAGTGAATGACGGAAACCAATACTTCGTACTACATATTTTCAAAATATCATTCCATAAACCATTATTGCTATTCCTGATTTGATCATCTCTACCCATTGATGACGATATAGATCGTGAATATGATAAATGATTATGTCTTTGCATATTAGACAACGTCAGTTTTTCCACACTGAATATGGCATCTATAATATCATTAAAATCTTTAATTATAATGTCCCATAATGCTTCAATAATAGAGATGATGATAGTGATAATATTCAATGGTGGCGGGAGCATGCGCGCAGATCCTCTCTCTTGTACCATCAATAAGTCCATTGTTATCTTCGCTTTCGATGCAATCCATTTATTAAATGCCGATAATTCAATCTTTTCATAACTTTTTGTCATGCGAGCAATCAAGAGATTCGTAAGAACGACGGAGATAATCACCTGGAACGTAACAATAATGATTTTTAACACTGCCTCATTAAACATTTTACTGTCTTCTTCTCGTAGGAACAGGTTACTGTCACTAGTGTTGGATGCAGTATCACTGAACAGATCCTGGTTTGTAGATGGCATTAACGGTAAGAAAACTTGTAGTACTTTTTGTACACTTAAAATTTCTTCGGGCAAATCGCAATGAGTGGCATAACCAACCACAGAATACGCTGCAAACACAAACCCTGTAAATGGTATTACGAACACTACTAAAAATGCCTTCACATCCTTCATCATTTCGAATAATGACATGGTCAATGACCCGTACGTTTCCACGTACAACATTGATCGGAGTATATTGAATGCCAATGTAATCTTTGTTAATGACAGTATAAGTCGTTCCCATTGCAATGACGTCGCCGCAGATACGTTTGCTATGAAATTAGTAATCATAATAAACATATCCACAGGTATTTCAATCTGACTATGAATCCATTCACTGATACGCTGACCAACATCTAAAATATGAGTACCTGTACCAAGAGGGAGGATGCGTAACAGGTTACAAATCAACATCAATATCGACGCAAAACATGAATCAATGAGAGTAATTGCCCCTGTAATTATACCGAAATCAGATGTAAAGTGTGACGTCAGCCAGTTTACGGTCATACCCTCTCCATTCTTCGTATGGAACATGGTTACAATAGGACCATTTGATGAGACTTCTCTATGTACAAACCATATTGACACCAAAATCAACGAGATTGACTCTAGAAAGCTCCAGGGATCTTGAAACGTATACTGAAATAGTTTGATAACGAACTCTTTGTACCAGTTGTAGTTGTCGCTGATGATAGAACCAACTGAACCAAATCGAAAAAACTTGTAATTTTTCAATTTCCAACAATTGATAAGATCTGGTAAACTTACAAACAGCGCATAAAATCCAGTGGATATGAGTGCCATATCGAGACTGAAGTAGCTGTGAACACCCAAGAATATGGTGGCAGCAATCAATAATTTGATCGAAATTTGCTCTCTTGCTTTCATTTCTGTGCGATGCTCCAAGCTGTTAAAAATGGCGCTGCAGTTGTACATGATTCCACCAACCAAATATGTTATTAATAATAATTCGCTATAATTATACGGCTGTGAACTGCCATTTTCATTTGGGTTCATACTAACCATCACGACAAGTGCAAAAAAGAAAATTTTACTCAAACACTCAAAGATAAACATGATGATTGGACAGTAACGGTAATACAAGCAGTGCGAACGGATCTGTATTAGATTCGTAGTGTCTGAAATCGGCTTCACTGGACCCTTCTTTAAATGGATGGTGAATATCCTCTCGATATACGGTGATATCTGGGCAGTTCCTAACACATCTATCAGGTCGTACTCGATACATTTTCGTAACGGACCCGACATTAATGTAAGCGCTAAACGCAATTCACTCACATCGTGTGTTTCTTCTGTCATGGCAGTTTCATTCGCATCAACCTCGCGTAAATCCAAGCCGTAACGGAACAAATCAGCAATGTTACTGGTGTAGTCCATTGACTGCGACTCAATACATTTCACAATCATTTTGGTCAAACAATTCACTTTTTCTTCTAGTATTTGCCGTCCCATTTGTTTCTCTCGCGCGCAATATTTTAATGCAACTGCAATGTTCACTAGTGTGTCGAACAAGGCGACATCCGCATATTTGCCGTAGTGAAATGATGACTTAAATGAATGCTGATTGCGATGACGAAATATTTTTTTAAATATAAATTCCATCATTTCGTCGTTCATGATAATGCTTGGATTGGGTAACGCATTGAGAATCGCGGGAAACATTTCTAGCAAATAAAATTTATGCTCTGAACCGTCCAGTGCCACTTCGAACAGGTACTCAATGTCTTTGCGATGGTGATCCGACTTTTTGTAATACGCGCACAAGTAGTCCATGCAGCTGTTATTATTTTGATCTTTTTCACTTAAATAATTCATTTCCATGAACTTCCTGGTGGCTAGCACCTTCGTGTAGTTGCCTCCACGATCTTGCGTTTGGTCGCTTTCTTGACACTGTATTGATTCAATAATTCTATCAATGAGCTCACTAATAACACCGATATTGCCTTTCATACAAGCCTTATGGAGACAATTTCTACCAGATCCATCTTTAGCTAGTATTAACTTAGCTTGATTTTGGTTGTCATCAATCTCTTCAGAATCGCAGTTTAACATTTCAACCAACAGTTGAATCTGCTCTGGTCGGTAGAATTTGGGCTCGTACATAAGACATAGTTGCCCTATGTTATGGTCCTCAACTCTTTCACTATTGAATGTGAAACTGTTATTTATACTATTCTTACTAGCATTTCCCTTTAATCGATTAAAAATAGCTATTTTTCGAGGCTCATACATGAAAAATTTGTTCTCGCAAAGAATGGAGAGTGCAGAAGCTGCTTTCTTCCCCTTTTCACCACTCTTAATAAAATCGCTGAATTCTTCATCTTTATCACCTTCCACCTCATAAATTTTAGTGTCTATGCTGTCCATGATGTAGTCATATACCTGGAAGTACACAAATTAGTACGCGAGTAGTAAGTAACTTGTAGATATTAATGCATGAGTGTACCTGTTGCCATTTATACTTGGGATTTGATTTCTTCATGTTCTTACCATACTCAACACGGTCACTCCATGCACCATTCGCTAACAGCAATTCGATAATAGACATGTCTGGCATAAGAGATTGAGACAATAAGTAATAGAAATGAAATTACGGAGCGTATGAGTACCTGTATCTTCTGCATTTTTATCCCTTTTATTTGGATTATCAGCAATTGCTAAATGCAACGCAGTCTTCGCTAGAAAACTGAAACGGTTAATTTCTAATGATAATTCGTCTTTACTAAATAATGCTTTCATTTTTTCAATAATTAATCTAACAATTTCCTTCTGCCCATTTTCACACGCAATTAAAAGTGGTGTTTTGCCAAATTTATTGGCAGCAATAAGGACTGCTTTAGCTCTGGCATCATCTGTATGATTCAGTATGTAATTAACAACTTTTATATGATCACCAGAATCAACACGATATTTGCCGTCTGATGTGTCGCTTTGACTGCAAGCTAGTGCCAAATCAGTGAATCGTCCACGAAATCGATCGTTATGGATTATTTTTAACTGTTTTTTGTTTACTTTAGACATTTGAATAATTTTTTCAACAACTTCATGTTTACCATCTCTCGCAGCTAACATAAATGGTGTAAATTTTCCAGAATTTTCAATGTTAACATCTGCTCCTTCATTCATTAAAAATTCTATCACATCGACTCGACCATATTCAGCCGCTTTGTGCAATGCCGTTGATCCATTCCAACCACCCTTTTCATTCAAGTCTAATATTGAATTAGCCTTATCTATTTCGCCATTTTCGTCTTTTTTTAGAAAATATTTGCACATTAATTCAATATCTCTGAAATATAAATGAGTGAGCTAATTAGTTAGTTTTAGAGGACAAAGTAATTTGTATTTGACGATACCTTATATTATCTTTTGAACTTAATTTAATCGCCCAAATTAACGATGTGTATTCATCTTCATCAAAATTTTTAGAGTTTTTCTTGAATAGATCTTTGGCAATATTGACATCATAATCATAATCATATATATTTGCAAATGGTTCTAATAATTTCTTTAATCCTGCGTGTTCCGAATCTTCATCATCTGCACCTCTTTGATGTTGATTCTCTATAGTATCTTCAACACGATCAAGAGGTTTTGAATTTCTTATTTTTTCATTTATATCACTGTAATGGTGCCATAAGTCGAATTTTAATTGACTTAAATCAATTATTGGTTTCGGGAAAGGTCTAGTTGCATCCTCATCCTTGATAGTTTCAACCTTGATAGTTTCAGCCTTAGCAGCAGCTCTAGAGCCTCGTTTTGGTGGCATTTAGTAAGTTGCTATGACTCCTTAGTGCTTCCGAACACTGACTAAGTGTGGGTAATCCTATTTGAACAGGTTTTTTCTATCAACGACTCTAAAAAATTAAGTCCGGACTCCGGACAAGAAAAACTGTTGATTGGAAAGAGAAGAAAAGGGGACTCAAGCCTGTGGACGAGCGAATACAGTAGATAGAAGTATTGCATTAAGCTTCATTCGGAGCTATTTCGATATCATGGTAATATATACATACATTATATACAGACAAATATAATGATTTCAAGGCAGAGGAAATCAATGAATCTAACCACCATCTTGCCGTAAATCTTAAATCATGCGGTTTATCACAGTTATTTCAGACGTTACAGGTCTCCGAAAGGGATTATAGTCTGGTCTCGAGACTCGTGTTTTCCATAAACTTTAAAAAAAAATCGCTCAGTAAGTGGCGAGGAACCATGTCAGACGCACTGTCGGCTTCATTTTCCGAGTACGTGCACACGAATGAAGTGCCATTCATCAAGTGGGAAGATTATTGTGATTTTCAATTTCTAAATAGAGGAGGATTTGGACTTTGTTATCAAGCGAAACATAAGATGACGCATCAACTTTTAGCGTTCAAATTCCCTGGTTACACTGACAATTATCCGTCCCAAAGGTTATTTTACTTACTTAATCACTTACTTAATCACTTACTTAATCACTTGTTCACTCACTTATTCACTCACGTAAAAAAAACTCATCTTCTCACATCTCACACACTAGGTACATTGAAAGGGAGATAGAGACAGATTTTAATTTGAATGTATTGAAATATAGTGCTAAACTTTTTGGGTACTTTCTTGATACTCGTGAGGGAATTCTTAGTACCATTGATCTCACTGTAAAAAAGAGGTACTATAACATATATATATTTCCCTCACTCATTAATTAACAATTGTATAAACCCAATACAGGTACAAAGAACAATGGTTAGTCAAAGTAAGTGAATGTCTATCACATCATTTGCATCAATACATTAAAAATAAAATTAATATCAGAGACGTTCATGGCCTTCGTCCAGGGACAATATCAGGAACATTTGAACCAATGCTTACTCAAAAACATGCCAGTAAACTATTAAAGCAACTATTATTGGCTGTTGAAGGTACTTTTCCTTAATCCCTGCTTCTCTTCTACTCACTTTTACTTCCTTCTTCTCAACTCGAAGAGTTTCAAATGAAGAATATTATTCATTGTGACCTAAAATTAGAAAATATTATGTTCTCTGATGATCAAAATATAGAAAATATTCGCATTATTGACTTCGGAAATTCTTGTGAAGGCCCACATTACATGTCCTCTCAGCTCATTGGAACCTTAGATTTTTTAGCTCCTGAAAGTTTTACCATGAATAATGCCGGCAGATACACTTATTCCTTCAAGTCTGACGTGTTTCAGCTAGGAGTTATCTTATACATATTCTTACTAGGTAAACACCCATTTTCGGACCGTTTAGTGCAATCGGCTGGTCATCAAGTAGTGTATAGAGTAGATAAACGAGGTGAAGAGCGTGAGCGGGAACAGATGTTGGCCTATAGTACTCGTGATATACTCGCGGCTATGTTACAAAGCAATCCCCTAGATCGACCAAGTGTTACAGAGCTATTGCAGTATGAATTCATCACTAACTACAACGATTTAAGCAGTGATGACCTACGGACAGCAAAGTATTGTCAGTTATTCAAGAGTATGGATTATCACAAATTACTGAAAGAAAGAATTCAACATGCTCAAGCTATCTCAAAGGAGGCGCAAGAACATTTAAAAAAATTGAATTTGTTAGAGAAGGTATCTTGATTAAGTCGCGCATTTACTGCTTTTGCTTATAGACGTTTTTATGCAGGTAAATATAGATAATGGCGTTTTTAGTGCCTTGAAAGATATATTTTTGAAGGTGCATGTGAAGAAGTGCTGCTATAAGCACTGCAATATTCCAGTTAGTGGATGTAAAGATGATGAAACACCGAAATATAATGTTTGTTTTCATCAATTTACTGAAATAATTGAGACTATCGCCAAAGAGAAAGGTAAGTTGATCACTCACTCACTCACTCACTCACTCACTCACTCACTCACTCAC
>JACCDO010559017.1_pt1 | contig 11476 bp, 6 predicted proteins | sample 7446101 | NCBI WGS metagenome assembly JACCDO01 (sample SAMN15323440, study PRJNA562643) | freshwater metagenome | isolation source: river surface water | place: USA:Blue River Watershed | collected 2017-08-16
ACTGTGGCGGGCACGCGGGCGGGGATGATCGAGAAATCGAGGATGTGATTTTTGTGAATGTTTTCCGCGAGAGGGAAGACGCGGATTTCGCCCGTCGTCGCGCGGGCGACAATGGCGGAAACTTCGCAGGAGAAGTTTACGAATTGCTCAATGACGACGGGTTGGCCGGCGAAGCGTTTCAGCGCGATGGGCATATCGGCCTCGCTCATGACTTTGAGTTGGCCTTTGCCGTCGTAGCCGAAGTCGGCGGTTTTCACGACGCAAGGGATGCCGACCTCACGCAGACCGGCGGCTAGATCGCCATCGGCGGTGACTTCGGCGAAGCGGGCGTGAGGAAAGTTGTTTTCGCGGAGCCAGCGTTTTTCGCGCGAGCGATTTTGGGCGGTGGCGAGAATGGCCGGGGCGGGGCGGAGCTGCGTTAGGTTCGCGATAGTCGCGAGCGGCGCTGAGGGGACGTTTTCGAATTCGTAGGTGACGACATCGCAATCGCGAGCGAAGGCAGCGAGTGCGGCCGTGTCTTTGTAGGGCGCATTAACCTCGTGGTGAGCGACAGCACCGGCGGGACAGTCTGCCTGCGGTTCGTAAACGTGGAAGCGGTAGCCGAGGCGCGTGGCGGCATGGCCGAGCATGCGCCCGAGTTGTCCGCCGCCGAGCACGCCGATGGTTTTGCCGGGGGGAATCACGGGAGCTTAGCGCGGAGGATTTTGGCCGTTTGGCTGGTGCGGAATTTCCGCCAGGCGGCACGGGTTTTGGGGTCGGATTGGGCGAGCAGGGAGGCCGCAAAGAGCGCGGCGTTGGTGGCCCCGGCTTTGCCGATGGCGAAAGTGGCGACGGGCACGCCGCCGGGCATTTGCGCGATGGACAGGAGCGAATCGAGGCCTTTGAGGGCTTTGGATTCTACGGGCACGCCAAGGACGGGCAGGGTGTTGAGCGAGGCGACCATGCCGGGGAGGTGAGCGGCTCCGCCAGCGCCAGCGATGATAAGTTTAAGGCCGCGTTTTTCGGCAGACTCGGCGTAGCTGACCATGAGTTTCGGGGTGCGATGGGCACTGACGACGCGTTTTTCAAACGGGATGCCGAGCTCGGTGAGTTGGGCAGCGGCATGCTGCATCGTCTCCCAGTCGGAAGTGCTACCCATGATCAGGCCAACAAGTGGTTTTGCCATAGGCGAGCAGGAGTAAGCACGGCCCGCCGGGCAGTTCAATCCTCAAGGTGGGGATTTATGCGAGGGGGCGAGTGCGGCGCCAGCGGCGCCAGCCGAAGAAACCAAGCAGTGCGGCGAAGAGAAGTGCGCCATAAGTGGAGGGCTCAGGCACGGGGGTGATGCGCACGTAGCTGCTGTCGTAGTCCTGCCAGTAAGAGCCGGGGCCGTAGCCCTCGAAGTGGATTTGGCCAAGGATGAGGTCGAGGTTTGGGGTCTCGGTGATTTTAACGAGTAGGTAGTCGGTAAAGTCTATCCAGTTGCGGATATAGAGATCGCTGTCGGCCGTAATGGCGAGGGCGTCGAGGAAGAGGAAGTTGGGGTTGCAGACGTTGCCGTCGGCAAAATCAATGACAGCGCGTCCGTCCACCGTGAGTGTGGCGAAAGTCTCGGTGATGCCGTTGGTGCCGCTGCCGTCGGTGCGAAGGATGGTTTCACCGGAGCCGTAGTGACTGCCGTAGAGGGTGACGTTGGCGGTGTTGGCAATCTGCTCGTTAGCGCCGAGCTGGAGGATATCGGTGCCGCGACCGTCGCCGACGAAGATGTTGCCGTTGAGGGCAGTGGTGCCGTCGCTTTTGGCGAGCACGAGAGTGCCGTCGTTAACGCGGGTCACGCCCGTGAAAGTGTTCGCGGAGGAGCCGGAGAGAGTGAGTGTGCCGTTGCCGGCTTTGGTGAGGCTGAGAGTGCCGCTGTTGTCGGCGATGATAGCACTGATATCGAGGCCGCCGGTGTTGTAAACGTGGGTGATGAGCTCGCTCGTGCCGGAGGCGCCGAGAAGAGTGCCGTTGCTGATAGTGCTGGCGGTGGTGCCGGTGGAGAGTAAGCCGCCGGAGTTCAGCGTCAGGCTATTGCCTCCACCGTTGATATCAATGCCGCTGCCGAGCTTGAGGGAGTTGATGCTGCGGTTAGCGGTGAGAGTTTGGTCGGAGGTAGGGGCGGCATTGAGCGTGGTGCTTGTCCAGCCGGTTTGTGCGCCGGTATTGTAACCAGTGTATTCGGCGACATCAGTGTTGTTGCCGGTGTGAGTAGCGAAATCGGTGCCGTTGACGGTGGCGTAGGCGAGGATGCCGTCGTCAAGAGTGGGCGAGGTGGAGAAGCGAAGATCCGAGCGGGTATTGGGGCGGTAGATATCTACCGTGGCTCCGGTGTTGCGAGTGAGGGAGCTGAAAGTCAGTCGGGCCGTGCGAGTGCCACCGCGTTGCACGTGAAGATAATTAGCGCCGCTGTCGAGGGTGAGCGTGCCGACAGTCTCGGAGCCGTTGGAGGTGCTTTTACCGTAAAATTCGACGCTGCCGCCGGCGAGAGTGTAGGCGGCAGAATTATTGACGCGGTTGGTGTTACTGGTGCCGGTGTTGTCGAAAATAAATGAGCCGCCTTGGTTAACGGTTACGCCAGAGACGGAGGCCATCGTGCCGGAGCCTGAAAGGGTAAGCTGTGCGCCACTGACGGTGACGGTGCCAGCGAGGGTGTTGGCGGCGTTGGAGCTGATGTTGCCATCTCCGACGATGGCGAGTGAGCCGTTGGAGATGACGCGGTTCAAGCGGGCGTCTTCGGCGGCAGTGCCGTTGACGACTTGGATAGTGCGAGTGGCGCCGTTGAGATTGAGGCCGTTGTCGAAGATGACGGTGTTATCGGCGGAATCGGAGCCAAGGATGAGCGTGTTGCCGTTGCCGAGGAAGTTGGCGGTCGAGGCCCAAGTGAGGACGGCGTTAGCTCCACCGATGTTGACCGTGCGTGCGGCCCCTGAGGCGGAGAAACCGCCGTCGCCTGTCCAACGGACTTGGCCGGCACCGGTGCCAAGGGAGCCGGTGAAATTGGCGGTGAGTTCACGGACGCCGCCGTTGAGGACGAGATTTGAGTTGCTAGAGATGTTGCCACGCAGGGCACCGCCTTGAATTTCGGTGGCGCCGCTGTAGGTGTTGCTGCCGCCGCTGAGATTGAGTGTGCCCGAGCCGGTTTTGACGAGGCCGCCGTTGGTGAGGTTGCCGGAGAGCGTGGCGTCCACGGTGGCGGAGCCGTTGTTGACGCGCACTTCTCGTTGCGAGCCGCCGAAGTTGATGGCGTTGGTGAGCGTGACCAATGAGTTGGCGCCGCTGGAGGAGAGGACGAGAGCGTTGCCGGTCGGGACGAAACTACCGGCGTTCCAAGTGAGTTGGCCGTTGGCTGTGCCGGAGGAGTTCGCGAGCGTGACAGTGCGGTTAGCGCCGGAAGCGGAGAAGCCGCCATCGCCCGTCCATTGCACTTGGTCGGAGCCGGTGCCGAGTTGGCGCGTGAAGGTGGTGGCGACCCCGATTTCGAGCACACCACCGGCGAGCTGGAGGTTTCCTCCGCTGTAGCCGTTGGTGGAGAAACCCCCAGCGAGAGCGTTTTCGCCGCCAGAGATGCGGAGGGCGCCGTTTTCGATGATGGTGGCGCCGTTCCAGTTATTGGAGGTGTTAGAGAGCGTGACGGTGCCAGCGCCGAGTTTGGTGAGGTTGTAGGTGCTGGCGCCATCGGTGATTTGGCCGGTGAGCTGGAGGTTGCCGTCGCGAGAGCCAATGGCGGCGTTGGCGGCGAGGGTGATTTGGCCGGCGAAGGTGTTGTCGCCGCCGTCGTTGTAGAGGGCGCCGACTTGGCCTTCCTGTCCGCGATAGATGCCGCGGCCACTGATGGTGACGGATTCAGCGGTGGCGTAATTAATCCCGGACGCTCCGCCGCGCAGGCCGAGGGTCGCGCCGTCTTGGACGGTGGTGGTGCCGGCGGTCGTGCCGAGGGCGCCGTCAGTGGTGACGATAGTGAGCCCTTCTTCGAGGGTAACGTTGCCGGTCCAAGGTGTGCCGCCGTCGGCGTTGTTGTTGTTAATGGTGAGCAAGCCTTCGCTCTTTTTGGTGAGGTTGCCAGAGCCGATGATGTCGGCGTTGAGGTTGGTGGCTCCGTAGCCTTTGATCGTTAGGTCATTGCCGGCGGTATCGATGCTGCCGTTGAGACAGAGAACGCTGAGGGAGTAATTATTGATGCGTAGGTCTTCGGCGAGAGTGATGGGGAGGTTGATTTTGTGTTGGGCGATGGCTCCGTTGTAATCGTTGACGTTGATGGAGGGCAGGCCGACTAGAAGTGGGTCGCCCATCGTGATGGAGCCACTGCCGTCGAGGGTGTATTTGATGGAGGAGTCGAAGGTGATGGAGTTGATCTGCATCGCGCTGTTGAGCGTGGCGGTTTGCGGGCCGGAGGCAGGTGCGTCACCGAAAAGGATGTCGGCGTTGGTCGTCGGGAGGGCATCGCCGACCCAGTTTGTGGCGGTGGCCCAGTCGGTGGTGGCGGCGCCGTTGTCCCACTCGTTGGCGGTGGGCTGCCACGGCGTCATGGCGACGGAGAGATTGCGGATTTCGTGGATTTCCTTCGCGCCGCCAGTTGCGCCGGTGAAGCCAATCTTGAAAGTGTCGGGCCGGTCGTAAGCGGAAAGGTCGGCGGTGAAGACGCTGGAGTAGCTGCCAGAGGCGCCGAACTTCATTTCGACTTCGAGTTGGTTGTTCGCATCAAGAGTTATGCGGAAAGAGCGATAATCTGCGCCGCTCTGGTCGGGTCGCGTAGTGTAAGTGGGGAAATCCATTTCCTGCGGCAGGGGCGAACTCGCGGCGATGAATTCATAGCCGCTGCTCTCAGGTCCACGCACTGCGACACGATTGGGATAAAGGGTCGTGTCTTTCGGTGTGGTGCCAGGGCCGGCGATGCCACCATCGCGGCCTTCGTTGTTGTTAGAGTAGTTGCCCCAGTCGTCCAATGCGAAGCCGAGGTAACCGCCAGCCATACCGGAGAGATCGGCCTCACCACCGCCCGCCAAGGTTTTTTGGGCGTAGCCCATTGACCCGCCGAAAGCGCCCGGGCTGAATGTGCCAGCGTTGATGTTTCCATCTACGAGAAAAAAGGAAATGCCGTCCGCGCCGGTGCCGTTCCAGAAGGCGTATTCCATCTCGATCTGAATCTGCGCGTTCACACTGAAAATCTGGGTATCGAGGAAGGCGTAGGTCGATTGATTGTTGAGACTTTCGGTCATGCGCAGCCAGCCGGTGCCCGGAGTGTCCACTGTGCTGGCGGTGAGGTAAGGAATGGTAGATCCCCCCAGTCCGCCAAAGACCCAACCCGGTGCCGTGGTGCCCTTGAAGTCGGCATCGAAAAGCACCTGTGCACGCAATCCGCCTACGAAACCAGAGGCCAGCAGCCCAGCCAGCAGTATGCCACGCATCTGCGTGACCCAAGGCGGTGACTGGATACCAAGGCTAATCATCTACTGGGAAGATAGGGCCATTATGCCCATTTGGTCAAAGAAATAATTAGGGTGTTACACCTATTTAATTTTCTTTAACCAATGAATAATCGTCGCCTTTTACAAATCAGTTTAGCCCGTTTTCCGAAATTACGTAAATAAGCTCCAGCGAATGATTTTGGAGCAAAGAGGTAAATAATGCGCGATGAGCCGCATCATGTGGGCTTTGGTAATAATTCCGCGCCTGTCCAGCTAAGGCTGCATGGACTATCCCGTCTTTGATGAGGCGGGCGCTGATTTCGTCGAAGCGGGCGAAGTCGCCGCAGCTGCCTGCTGCACACAATACCTGCAGACCAGCTTCGGCGCGTTGCGCGATGGGCAGAGCATGAAGTTCATGTAAAGCTGCAACGAGCGTGGGCAAGCGAGTGGCGTCAGGAAAAGAGATGAGATGCTGGGCGAATAGCGTGACTTCGGCATCGCTCCTGTGCCGCTCTGGTGACAGCAACTGGCTGATTTCGCGGCTGAGGTCTTCCTGTCGGCCAGCTTGAGCGAAGCAGGCAAGGGCGAGACGCACGACGTCACGCCCTTCGAGTCGTGTCCGGTTTGCGCGAAGAAAATCCAACGCGAGGTCGGGCGCGCCAGATTGTAGTAGTAACTTGGCCCGTCGCAGTCGCGCGAGCGGTATATCTGGCCACTCACCATGCAGGAGCAGTGTGATGCGTTCCTGTGGCGCGGCTCGGTGTGTTTGGGCTTCGCGTGTGAGCAAGGCGCGAGTGGTCGCCGCGATGTCCTTTTCGCTGGCGGCTTGTTCGAGTAGCTCAGGCTGGTGCAAGTGCTGAGCGGCAAAAAGCAGCGCGTTGAGCCACGCCATCTCGTTTGGTTCTTCGATGATTTGGCGTCGCGCGAGTTCGGCGACATCTGTCAGGCGTCCTCGACTGAGCAAACTGCGAAACCAGACGCGAGCGGTGTCATTTCGGCGGTGCGGGAAAAATTTTAAGCAGCGGGCGTAGAGCAGATCGGCTGTCTCAGGAGCGGCGGCTTGATAAAACTGCGCGAGCATCATGGCGACGGCGTAGTTTTCCGGTTCTAGTTGATAGGCCACTAAGAGTGAGGCGATGGCATCGCGGGGGCGGCCAGCTTCGTAGTGGGCGCGTGCTTGTTGAATAAAAAGCTCTACCCGTGCATGACGCACTTCTGCCCAACGTGGTGGCCAGAGTAACTGGGCTGGCGATACGTCGTAGCCGATGAATTTTAGACTGAAAAAGACGAGCGCGAGCAGGGCCGTCATTCCGGCTAAGGTGAGCCCGCCCCAGTGCGCAATGGCGCGACCCCAGAAAGGTCGCACAGCCTCGTAGCCGACACCGCAACGCCAGAGGCCGTCATTCCCGCGTTGGAGCAATGGGCAGACTCGACGCTGAAAAATTTCTGGACGCGCCCAACCCGCGACGGCCTCACAACTGGTTTCACCGGCACGGCCTGAATCACTGGGGTGATGGCATGGGCAACGTCCATGCCGACCCCTGAGCACATAGAGAGATTTGCGGATATTCCAATAACCGTGAGCCCAAAAAGTCTTCGCCCATGTGCTAAGCCACTCTCTCATGCGCGACCAATGAAAACCGACGAGGCTAAGCGCAAGCCGCAACCGTCACCGGACTGGCGACTAAATTCTCCGTGGAGATTTCGTAGGCTGTCCCGAACGGGCGAAGAAAGCTTGGGCTTGAGCGAGTAGTTTGGCGTAGCGACCGTAATCACCCGCCCAAGAGTTGGGCACACAAACTCGCCGAATGATGCCGGCACCGATGTGGTCGGGGGCGCTGGGGTCAGGACTAAGTTCCAAGGCGAGTTTTGGCTCCTCGCCGTGGATGATAAAGTGACGACCGCCGCGCCGGTCATCTCGATCAATCCGAACAAAGTGGGGAGTGCTCATCGGATGATTGGCAAGATGCGCGGACGGTTCGGCGGTGCAAGCGTGATTCCTTGTGGCGCGGCGACTGGTTTTGCCTTGAGCCTCCGCAGTGTCGCGCAGAGAAAGGGCCGAGCGCTCGTCTCCCCTTTACCCCCATGAGTCCCGAACCCGCCCCTCGTTTGAACAAGTGGATTTTTCTCGCGGTAGATGCCGCCCTGCTGCTGACGGCCTTCCTCATCGTGCATTTCGCTCGCGATGCTTACGCGCCGCTGACCTTCATTTCGGCGGTGCTCTGCGTGGTGGTGGCGGCGGCGGTGGGGCTCACGCCATTCCTGACTGATTACGTTGCTGATGTTGCGGACGACTCGCGTGCAGAAGCTCAGCGGGTGGTGTTGCAAACTCAACGTCTGCAAGCGGCGGTGGATTCACTCGCGAAGGCCACCGCGCACATCAAAGTTATCGAGGAGTCTGTGCAAAAGAGCGCGCATCACGCCGAGAAACTCCCTTATCGCCTTGGGGAAAAAATTGAGGAGTTTAACGAGTTGCTCTCTGCGCGGGAAAATAATGAGCGCGACGCACTGACCGAGGAGATTACGGAGTTGCGCGCGGCCAATCTGGCGCAACTCAAGGCTGTGGCGGCGCAGGTTGAGGCAACTGTGATGGAGTGGAAAAAGCTCGAAGCCGCGACGCAGCAGCGGCTCGTCGATGTGCGGCAAGCTTTGGAGAAAGCGGTCAGTATGCCCACGTCTGTTGCACCGGCTGCCCCTGTTGCCGAAACGCCGTCAGTTCCACCGGCTACAGAGGTTTTATTCGGTGAGCCGGAATTTGTCGCGCCAACAGTGGCTGCGATTGAAACGACGGAAGAGACCAAACCGAAAAAATCTCGGGCTCCGCGAAAACCGAAGGCTGAGGAGATGCCCGCTGCGCTAGAAACGGAATCAAGCGAGTCTCCCGCACCAAGCGCAGAAGTTGAGGTTGTGCCGGAGGAAGCGGCGCCCGTTGCCGAATCGTTGCCGGGAGATGAGCAGGCTTCTAAGGGCGAGGATGATTTAGTGGCTGCGGAAGAATCCGCGCCGAGCGTCAGCGAGGTCAGCGAATCTGTCGTAGCGCCTGAGCCTGAGTCCTCTGCTTCATCCGACGGAGCCACGCGTTTGCTTGTGACGGCCTACATCGGCATCGGCAACAAACTGTATATTCGTGGCGACGGGCCGGGCCTGAGCTGGGACAAGGGCGTGCCCATGCAATTCGTCTCAATCGGTAAATGGGGTTGGTCTTCGCAAGAAGCTGCTGGTCCGGTGCGCTGCCGACTTTACAAGAACGACACGCAGGCATCGAACGAGGGCGAAATTGTCTTGGAACCTGCGAGACACACGGAGCTCGCCGCACAGTTCTGATTCGCGCACAGCCGAGCTCAATAATGGGGCGGGCGCTCGTCCGAGGGTAGTTCACTACTGCTGCTTTGCGCCGAGGCCCGCAGCCGGAACAAGGCGAGCTCGTCCCGAAGTTTAGCCAGTTCCTCGCTCAGACCGTGCATTACTTTGTCCTGCTCTTCCGTGTGGCGCTGTAGGTGGACGAGGCGTTCTTCCAAGCGGGTCAGGCGTTCGTGGACATCCATGACAAATTAGTTTCAGGGGGTGAAAGACCCGGTGTTTGGTTCACTGGGTCTTTGCAGAAGCTCAGGTGGCATGGGGATGCCTAGTTTTTCCATTTCAGGTCGGACGACTTTCTCAATGCAACTTGGGCAAATGGCGTGGCTGAACTGCGAGCCCGTGTGTGCGCTGATGTATTCCTCTATCTCGCTCCAGTAGTTGCGATCGTCGCGGATTTTTTTGCAGTAACCGCAGATGGGAAGGAATGATTCGAGGCGGCGGACTTGTTTGGTAAATTCGAGGATGCGCGTGGCGACGCGGAGGCGTTTCCAGAGCTCATGTGGATCGACGGGTTTGCGGAGGAAGTCGTCCACGCCTGCTTCGACTGATTGTTGCTCGTTGGTATGCGTGGCGGAGAGATGCGTCAGAAGAATAAAGTAGGTGTATTCGCCGGGCGTGGCGCGAATGCGGCGACAGAGTTCGAGTCCGTCGAGTCCGGGCATGAGCCAGTCGCTGACGACGACTCGTAGTTTTTGTTCGTGGTAGAGGTTCCAGGCTTCGATGCCGTCGCAAGCTATCACCGCTTCATGCCCGAGCGAGCGTAGAGCGGCGTCTAACACGGCGCGGGCGATGGGATCGTCGTCGGCAATGAGCACTTTCATGCGTGGAGTTCTTTCAAGGCATACTGGAAGCGATCCCACTCGCGGTCGAGCGTGCGTTTTTTGTTTGCGACCTCGGTCCAGTTGTTGGCGCGGGCGGCGTGTTCGAGGGCGATAGCTGCGGCGCGCATGGGTTTGCCGCCGAGGTTGGCACTGCTGCCGCCGAAGCGGTGGGCGAGGGCGGCGAGGGCGGGGCCATCGTGTTGTTGTTCTAATTCGCTCAGCTGGCGTAAAATGCCCGGGGCTTCCTGTTGGAACATCTCAATGAGGTCGGCGAGAAGCGTGGGGTTTTTGCGTCCGGGCAACTCGCGTAGCTGCTCGATTTGGGCGAGGTCCAAAGTAGGTTCAGAAGACGGAGCCGGCTCGATGACAGCGGGCTTCTCTCTGGGAGAGTTCGGGGGTTGGAGGGGCTTGATCTGGGTAAAGCCACATCGAGTAAGGGCGGCGGAAAGCTCGTCCGCGCGGATGGGTTTGGCGACGTAGTCGTCCATGCCTGCGGAGAGGCATTTGAGCCGGTCGGTGGGCATCGCGTAGGCCGTGAGGGCAATGATAGGGATGCGCGGGTTCAGGCCGGGGACAGCGCCCGCACGGATTTTCCCGGTGGCGGTGTAGCCATCCATAATGGGCATCTGGCAATCCATGAGGATGGCATCGAATTTTTCTTTCGCGAGGGCGGAGAGAGCGGCTTCGCCGTTGGAGGCGATAACGAGGCTGTGGCCGAGTTTTTCGAGTAGGCGGCGGGCGACGAGCTGGTTGGCGCTATTGTCTTCGACTAGGAGGAGGTGCAGCCCATTTTGCGGAGAAGGGAGGTCGATCATCGTCTGAGTGGTTATGGGTAGGGCTTGAGCTGATGAGGCTTGAGCTAGGCTGGCGAGGGCGCGATGCAGCTGATTTTCGCGGAGCGGCTTCGACAAGATGAATTGAAGGCGTAGGGCGGTGGCTGTTGCGGGTTCGACGTTGGAGCCGGCGGAAGAAAGGACGAGCAGGGGCAGCTTTTCGAAGCGTGAATCGCGGCGTATTTCTGCGGCTAAACCAAGTCCGTCCATACCGGGCATTTGCCAGTCGAGAATGCCGAGATTGAAATGTTTACCCTCGTCGGCACGGGAGCGGAGGATTTCGAGGGCAGCGGGGCCGTTGGGGGCTTCTTCGTGTGAGACCTTCAGGTTGGTGAGCTGTTGGGCGAGGATTCGGCGATTGGTCTCGTTATCATCTACGATGAGAGCATGGAGCCCAGCGGGCAGAGGTGCTGGAGGCGAAATAGGCAGGTTGGTTTTGGGGAGATCGAGCTCAAACCAGAAGGTGGAGCCTTTGCCGGGCTCGCTGATGAGCCCGATGCTGCCGTCCATTAATACGATTAGTTGGCGCGAGATGGCGAGCCCGAGGCCGGTGCCGCCGTGTTTGCGGGTGCTGCTGCCGTCGGCCTGCACAAAAGCTTGGAAGAGGCGGCTCTGCTGTTCGACGGGAATGCCGGGGCCGGTGTCGCGCACTTCTACGCGGAAAGCGAGACGTTCATTAACTTCGTGGCGGCGACGGATGGTGACGATGACTTCGCCGTAATCGGTAAATTTGATAGCGTTGCCGACAAGGTTTGTGAGCACTTGGCGGATGCGTCCGCCGTCACCTCGCAGGGTTTGGGCGAGGCCGACTTCCCAGTCGAGGATTAGCTCGATGCCTTTTTCGTGGGCGCGGGCGGCGAGTAGGGCGAGGGTCTCCTCGGTCAGTTGTTTGAGGTCGAAGTTGGTGGGTTCGAGTCGAAGTTTGCCTGCTTCGACTTTGGAGAAATCAAGGATGTCGTTGATGATGGTGAGGAGGTTGTCGGCGCTACTCTGGATGACACGCGCCATTTCACTTTGGTCGGCGTCGAGGGTAGTATCG
>JACCDO012272929.1_pt1 | contig 11474 bp, 13 predicted proteins | sample 7446101 | NCBI WGS metagenome assembly JACCDO01 (sample SAMN15323440, study PRJNA562643) | freshwater metagenome | isolation source: river surface water | place: USA:Blue River Watershed | collected 2017-08-16
ATGATCGCTAGTGTCACTAATAAAACAGATATTGTTGAATTGTTATTAAAGCACAACGCATCAGTTAACTTAAAGAATAATATAGGATACTCTGCGCTTACGTTTGCGGCAATGAGAGGGAATGTGAATGTGGTGAAAGCATTAGTAAATGCAAAAGCAAATATGAATAATAAGGATATATATGGCTTAATCCCCTTGGACCATGCCATTAAGAATGCACACGACAAAGAGCACGAAGAAGTAGCGAACTATCTATATGGAGAAGGCTCAGATGAAGGAATATATAGATATAATTATGCGGCGGAAGCGATGAAGCAAAGACAAATACTCATGAATAAAATCAAAGAGGCCAAGGAATCGCTTACTCCTAAGCCCAACATGCATATATTCAGCGAGTTATAGTAATCGTGTCTGTTTGTGTAATGGAATTCATCTAAATGATGTAAAATATACGAGTTACAGTACAATAACTTGACAATCTATAACATATGGACATAATGTATAAAATATGAATAGTGATGGCTATTAACTATTCATTCAAACGCTCATTCACACATTCACTAACTGATGAATTATATTTTGTAGTTTTCTTTATTATATTGATTATTATTGTTGTTATTATTAGTATTAAATTGAAATTGTTTAACTTTAATCGATAATTCATCTTTATCCGCTTCCAATTCAGCTATCCGAAGTCTGGCATCCGCTAATTCTTCTTCAAATTTCAATGCTAATGCTCCCCGGTCCGAACCCAGAAACATTTCAACCTCAACCAGCTTGACTTCCGTCGATTGTAGTTTACTCTTTAAGTCGTTATTATTATGTCGTTCCATCACTAACATATTATTCATTTGGGCTAATTGCTCCTGGAGTTGCCATTCATTATCTTCTGCACTTAGTTGGGTTTGTTTTAATTGTCGTTTCATTGCGTTCGTGGTTGTTATTTCTTGCGTTAATAGTGTTTCCACTGATTTTATTTTGTTTTCTAATTCATTTATTCTATTTTGCGACAATTGTAGTACTTCTTCTTGGTCTAAATAAATTTGAAAGAGTAAGTGAATAAGTAAGTAAGCGAATAGCAAGCGAATGTACCAAGGAATGATTTCGCCATAAATAAATATGCTTGTGATCCACACCACTCCAGCTCTTCGCCTGCCAGCGCAACCGCCATTTTATTCGTGCTGTTCTTGTAGTGATTCAGTGTCGTTTCCAGGCAGAAGGAGGCGACCGCGCCGTTGATCTTGGACCAGAACAGCAGCTCGTCGTCGTCCATAATCACGTGCTTAGTACTTGATATGCTTTTGATTTCCTAACGTTTGGGACCGATGCGGCCTTTCATGAATCACGAGGCGCGAACTCACGGATGTAGTGACAAGCAATGACTAAAAAGCAGACAGAAGAGTAAGTTTTGCTCGATTTTAACGGACGGGTTATAGCGTGTTCAGGGCTATTTTTATTCTCCTTCAACCCGAAGGTAACGGCGACATAATCAGTAGATAAAACGAACCGCTGCAATCAATTCAACAGATTTCATTGCTCCTGATTATTTCCGTTACTAGTGAATCGTATCATAACTATTAAAAGTTTGAAAATGACTTCATCGCTTAGATCCGGAGCCGGTCCAATTCAATGAGATCATCTTCGATCAAAATCAGAGAAAATCACCGCATTATTCGCGGTAATTGAGAGAAAAAAAGCGAGTTGCATTCGCAGCCGCGAAAAACCAGCGCATAGATGGCGGCGTCAGAGGTATTGAAGCGTAACAAGCAAAACAAGGAGGAAATTGCGGATATTTATGGTGAATACTTTGGAAAAAAAGATTTGGCGAATATTAAAAAATACGATAAATTAGAGGTTTTGTGTGCAGATGGCTTGAATTACTACGTGGAAGTAACATATATTGATCATGAAAAGGATCGCATTAATCTGCATTTCTCACACTGGGGCACTAAGTATGATTATAAAGGTTGTTGCTTACTTCACTGAGTTACTGTTTAAATATCTCTCACTCACTCTAATTTAGGAAACATTTCGGCAATATTTGTTACAAAACGTGGTACATACTCAGAAGGTATATTGAAAAATAATACCTATGCAATAGCTGTAGAGGGTGAAGAAAAAACAGCAGTGGATGATAGTAATAATAAAAGTGAAAATAGTAAACAACATGAATTTCCAACTGGTCAAGTATATCCTGAGGGATTTCTTTCGAAGCCAAAGAAAGCTAACAAACGAAAGCCTTTATCAGATGATCCTGGTGCACAAAAAAATAGTAATGACCATTATGCAGAACAGCTAGAATCTTATGACAATCCTGTTGTACTAACTACCGAGAGACAAAGTAGGGTGAAAAAAGCACCAAAAAGACTGATAAGTGAAGACATTGCCCCTCCTGTACCATCTAAGCAGCAGCATGTTTTGCTAAATAACCTTTTTGGAATTGAATCAACTGAAGTTGCTCCGAAGAAAACAGTTGGAGTAAGTGTTGGGAAGGAAGACCTTGTCAAGGTGCTAGAACAAATGCAAGACCAGGGAGTTTCACATGGGAAAAAGCTGCTGGAATCGACAACGAAGTCATTAGAACTTGTAGCGCTTTTGAGTAGCAGTGACAGTACTAGTCATGTGCATATCAAAAATAATTTAGAACAAATCAAAGAATTATTAGTTGCACGAAAAAATATTGATTCAGTAATCCAACGATTGTTGAGTTCTCGTTAATACAACGGATAATATTCATTTACAGTACCTATACATATGTGTAAAATAATAACAACTATCATGTAAATAGCTTCCTGAAATACGACAATATCGTTTGTTTACAAACGTAAGTGCATGGTGTCAATGCTGTGCTTATCATATAATAACTTGACTTTAGTAGGATATTTAATCCCTGGGTGCCTCCCGGGATGTACGAAGATAAATAGTAAAACATGGCATACATTTGTATACTACCGAATATAACTACGTACACGTACTTATGAATGAAAACGGAAACGTAGATGGTAGAAGCCATTGATACGATCAACATAACAAGAGGCAAACTCTTCATCAGGCCATTTTTTACCATATTGCTCAAAAACACAGTTGGTTTTTGCATCACTACCACAGATGATGCACCTAACAACGTTGACAGAGACATACATATAATAAATTTTGATGGTTTAATAACAAGTAAAGGTAAACCTACACATATTGCTATTACCAGGAACAGAAATGCTGCGATAAGTAAGTATATTGCATACGTCAATCTCTGTCTAAAACCGCTATCAAATGGCATGCTATTGCCCAAAGCTGTGAATTGATTGTAAATTCCATCTTGAATAGCTCCCAAATTTCCAAGCAAACTAGTCTCCTCTTCCGCCGCCAATCCCCCTTCAAGATTGTCCATCTTGCGCTGCTCCATCCAGCGCGCAAAGTCGTTTGTCTCCGAAGCCGTGCGCATGTTGCGATTCTGAAGCATCGACGGGCGCGTTCTGCTGCACTTTACGGTAATCAATTTTTTGATTTTTAATTTATTTATTTTTCTTGCCGGTCCTCATCCCATCCTATAAAAGAAATGTACCTAATGAATCGTATTATGTACATGCTCTTCCTATAAATGACGGGATAAAAGACTACCTACCGATAAGACAAAATAGCTGGTCCTACATCCCAAATATCTGCACGGTATTAGGGTGCATTGACCAGGGAAGGGAGTAGGGATTAGGAAAACTGGAAAAAATGAAATACAACATTGTAACAACAAAAATAAAACGATGCGCTGGTTTCTGCTGGCGCTAGCGCTGCTGCGGCTGGTCGGCTGCCAGGACATGATCTCCACCTTTGCAGGGACTGGTTCTAGTGGCTACATTGGCGACGGAGTGGCAGCAACATCTACAACGTTGTATTTTCCGCTTTGTGTTGCACTAGATGTATCAGGTAGGAAAACGTATTTTATCAGCATTTTTACCAGTTCGCATGTTTATGTTGATCTATACTGTACAGGCAACGTGTATATCGCTGATTACTTTAATAATCGAATTCGAAAAGTTACAGTATCAACGGGTATTATATCCACTATTGCGGGTACAGGTGCTGCTAGTTTCAGCGGTGATAACGGTGCTGCAATATCAGCGACATTGAATGGCCCTAGTGGTATTACAGTGGATTCGTCGGGTAAGTAACTTAACTTCAATTATTTGCTCTTGAGTCCTTCTGTTATCTTGTATTTTTCTACACAACACAGGAAATGTGTATATAGGTGACGAATCAAATCAGCGTATTCGCAAGGTAACAGTATCAACGGGTGTTATATCCACAATTGCTGGTAGTAGTACAAGTGCAGGTTTTAGTGGTGATGGAGGAGCGGCGATATCTGCTACGTTATCACGTCCTAAAGGGGTCGTATTAGATTCAGTCGGTACGCATATTTAAGTTACTTTGAGATGCCTTTAATTTACCATAATTGTTGTAGATAATTTTATCTTCGCTGATTATTCAAGTCATCGTGTCCGCAAGGTGACTGTATCAACAGGTGTTATATCTACGATTGCGGGTAATGGAGCTAGTACTTTTAGTGGTGATGGAAGTTCTGCGACTTCAGCGTCATTGCAGTACCCAACTAACGTAGCGTTAGATTCATCAGGTAGTATATTATATTTATTTTTCCTTATGTTCGCCTTACTTTTTATTCTCCCTCATAGGCAACGTATACATCGCTGATAATAGTAATAATCGTATCCGTAAGATAACGGTATCCACGGGTATCATTACCACGATTGTAGGCAGTGGTACAATTGGAACGTTTAGTGGCGATAACGGCCAAGCCACATCTGCTGTTTTGAATGGACCGTATGGATTGGCACTGGATTCATCAGGTGAGGGAATATATTCTATTTTTATTATTTGTATATTTTTATTAGTCGTCATAGGCAACGTGTACATCGCTGACACGTATAACAATCGCGTCCGTAAGGTGACTATATCAACCACTACCATTTCGACGATAGCAGGCAATGGAGACTATAGTGACAGCGGCGATGGAGGGGTAGCGACATCTGCTGGAATTTATTCTCCGTACGGTGTCATAGTAGACCCATCAGGTAGGCACATTATTATTCATTGTCGTGTGTATATATGTTACCTGCTGTTACTTCATAGGTAATGTGTATATCGCTAGCTATGTTAATCGTGTCCGAAAGGTGACAATAGCCACAAATAGTCCCAGGTACTTCAATTCGCTACTTTATACTGTATAAACGATATCTTATTTCGATCGTAATAGCGTGGTGCCTAGTGTAAGTCCCACCTCAGCACAGCCAACATCATACGCACCAACCACGGCTCCTAGTATGGGTACCACGGATATAATCAGCACCATCGCAGGCACAGGTGTCACGGGATTTAGCGGCGATGGAGGTGCTGCGACATCGGCTTCGTTGTATATTCCTGTTGGAATCGCGGTGGATATATCTGGAAATTTTTATATTGATGATTTGTTCAATCATCGAGTCCGTAAGGTTACATTGTCAACAGGTATAATCACCACGATTGCCGGCACTGGTGCTGTAGATTTTTATGGTGATGGCGGGCCAGGAACATCTGCAGCGCTCTCTTCCCCGTACGCAGTCGAAGTTGATACATCAGGAAATGTATATATCGCTGATTACTACAACCATCGCATCCGTAAGGTTGACAATACTGGTACAATTAATACTGTTGCAGGATGTGGGGGCTCTGGTTATTTTGATGGGGATAATGGGCTAGCTACTGCTGCCTATCTAAATAATCCAGCTGGCGTCGTAGTAGATACGGCGGGTAATATTTTTATCGCTGATAGTAATAATCAGCGTATCCGCAAGGTAACGGCATCAACGAGTATCATCACCACGATTGCAGGTAGTAGTACAAGTGGAGCGTTTGGTGGCGACAACGGTCAGGCGACATCTGCGACGTTAGATCAACCTAGAGGAATTGCTCTTGATTCATCGGGCAATGTGTACATCGCTGATTTTAATAATCAACGTATCCGAAAGGTGACGGTATCCACGAGCATTATCTCCACGATTTCCGGTGCAGGCACTGCTACTTATAGTGGCGATGGTGGGCCAGCAACAAGTGCTGGACTGAATAAGCCAACTGACGTTGCGTTAGACAGTGCAGGTTTGTCTTTCACAAATATTCATAACCATCTTATTTTAACATGGCGCACTCATATAGGCAACGTGTATATCGCTGATAGGGATAATAATCGTATCCGAAAAGTGACGGTATCGACCGGCGTAATCACAACAATGGCAGGCTCTGGTTATGGTGGTTATGGTGGTGATGGAGGAGTGGCAACGTCTGCTGCACTAGACAACGTCTGGGCGGTTGCGCTAGACTCCACGGATAATGTGTATATCGTCGATGCGAGCAATAGCCGTATTCGTAAAGTTACTATCGGTCCTACAACCGCACCGACACCCACTCCTACACAATATCCCACTCAAAGTCCTAATTCAATTAATATTATTACAACATTTGCAGGAACTGGCACCTCCAGCTTCAGTGGCGATGGAGGCGCAGCGAGATCTGCGTCTCTATATCCAGTTGGAATCGCACTAGATTCGTCAGGTGGGTGGCTACATAGTATTGCGTTTGCTCTGTATTACTTGCGTTAATTGATACCTCTCTGCACTATAGGCAATGTGTACATCGCTGATTATGGTAATCATCGTATCCGAAAGGTAACGGTATTGACAGGCATTATATCCACGATAGCCGGGACAGGCGATGCTGATTTTAGTGGTGATGGGGGAGCAGCTACATCCGCTAAATTAAATAATCCAACGGGGGTAGTACTAGACTCATCAGGTAGGCCAATAGAATTTACTTTTCTTCTGTCCGTTACCCTGTATTATTCTGTAGATAACGTGTACATCGCTGATCTTAATAATGATCACATCCGCAAGGTGACGGCTACAACGGGTGTCATCACCTCGATTGCCGGTAGCGTAAGTGGCAGTTATGGTGGTGATGGGGGAGCAGCGACATCTGCCAGTTTGTATGGTCCTACTGGTATTGCAATAGACACTTCGGGTAATCTATATATATCCGATCAATTTAATGATCGCATCCGCAAGATAGCTGTGTCAACCAATATTATTACGACAATTGCGGGTACGGGCATGAATGGATTTAGTGGCGACGGAGGCGCGGCAACGTCTGCATCGATCCAGCGTCCCATCGGTGTTAGTCTTGATAGTAGTTCGAACGTATACTTTGGCGATTATGGCGGTTACAATGTCATCCGCAAGATAACGGTTTCAACCGGGATAATCACTACTGTGGCGGGCACTGGTAGTCCAACCGGAGGATACAATGGAGACAACATACAAGCTACTGCAGCTACATTTAACTCTCCCACCGATGTAATAGTAGATAGCGTCGGTAACCTATATATTTGCGATAATCTAAATAATCGAGTGCGTAAAGTCACTATTTCCACGGGATTAATCGAGACAGTCGTCGGTAATGGGACGGCGGCATCAGCTGGCGATGGGTTAGCCGCCACATCTGCAGCTGTCAAATCTCCTGTCTTTAGCCGCTTTGATAGTGCTGGTAACTTGTATATATCCGAAAACACTGGAAGTCGAGTGAGAAAGGTCATTACAGTGTCGTCGGATGCTCCAACTATGGAGCCGAGGTATGACAGTATATACTATTTCCAATTCAGCTCGTTGCAATAGTTAACCAATTTCTGTATCCTTTTATAGTGCCGATCCTACCGTTATTCCCTCAGTTGCACCATCATCGAGTACCCCAACGGTCATTCCAAGCACCAATCAGCCAAGCAAGGAACCTACAATTATACCTTCAATGGTGCCCACATGTTCTCCAACAGTGGCATTAAGTGGAATACCAACCTTAACGCCAACAAGTATTCCAACAAGTACACCTTCGGTCCTACCTAGTGTCTCTACCTCCGCGCCTTCCACATTTCCTCCAACCGTCACTCCGAGCAAAATACCTAGTGAAGTACCAACTGAAGTACCTAGCAAACTACCTAGCGAAGTGCCTAGTGAAGTGCCTACATCTATCGCATCGTCCTCAAGTCCTTCCGTGTCAATACCATCAACTGATAATCCCAGTTTCGCGCCATCTTTGGCACCTGTATTTCCTAGCGAGGTACCATCGTTAAGCCCTACGACTGTACCCACATCAATCCCATCATCAGTCCCGACGTCACAACCAACGTCAGTGCCGACATCACAACCGACTCTCCTTGATTTTGTGGAGGCCAATTTATTGGAAATGCCGTTAAATGACAAGGTAGTCAAAGAGAAAACTAAGTACTATCTCGGCACTTTCGTCGGGTATTTCCTGGGCATCTATGTGTGCATGTACTTGTTCTCGTTCACCAACTACGGCAAGATCACAGCCCGTAAGTTATACGATACCGCATTTCAGTCGCAGTTATATCTTACCGTCGTTAACAATGACGAGCCTCCTTCGGCGATGATATGTATACAAGGAATATACAGAATGAATGGTGCTATCCGCAACATACTTAACCATGAGCGTATGCTCGTGTCAATGGGACACGTCCAATCAGCTAAACGCACGAGGTTGATAGACAATATCGTCCTTTCTGAAGATGAAAATAAGTATTCCAAGGGGTTTCGGGACTATGTAAATCAAAGACGTACTATTCTTGGCTGTGATTCGTTCCTATATCCAAGCGGGTACAGGTTACAGCTGCCTTCGTGGATCAGGAAGGAGCTAATAATCTTGCCACCCGGAAGATTTGAGAGTATTCTGATGTACATCTGCTCCAACCACCCACTATTTACATGCTTTTATTACATGGAGGGATCAAAGCTTGGTGCCCACGGTACTCGCATTCTCTATTTAGGGAAGGATATAGTGGTCTTTGTGCTGTATCAATTCTCGCACATGATCCTGGGGTATTTGTCGCTGGATAGCGACGGATTGAGTACATTTATCAATCTCTTTGTCATCACACCTAGTGCTGTATCCGTTGGTCTGATATTGCAGTACCTGTACACTTGTCCCTTCACAGACACCATTGACTTCAAACGAAAATATGCCGCGTATGAATCGATCATATTGTTCCTCGGTCGTCTTGCTATAGTGCCGTTGATCATTCTGATGGCATTTTCGCTATTCATGGCGTGCCTCTTCTCTAATGGGCGCCAAATCCCATTAATTCTGGTCAATTATTTCATTTCCGTGCAATTTTATGGCGTATTATTAGGCTTAATCAAAGCTTTTCTGCATTTTAGACACGATTTTTACTATCGATTATCGCTTTTTGGAGTGCTTGAAGTGTTGTGTGTCGGCAATTTGTTTGCCGAACGAATCGTGACAGAGCATCTAGTCGCTGATGTTGACTATGCGCACAGATCGCGAACCTATCTAAGTGTGATTACTATCAGTATTATATTGAATCGCGATGATGCTATTCGAGCTAAATGGATTGATACCAATAGCTACACTACGTCCATTCCCCGTGATGCTCCCAGTGATAATAGTAAACTCACCAGCAGTAACAATAATGTTAGTCCTTATCGCGACTATCATCACAGCGTCGAGGAGGAAGAAGCGCAAGTAGAACTGAACGTCGTTTCGTATGACAATATTTATGATACAGCAGACCCAGATGAAAAATTGACAGAAGCTGAAACCAAGTCTGTGGAGAGCACCGTAATCGTGGCTACTACGACTAATCCATTGCTTGCTAATGTGACTACTAAGCGACAGAATGCGGCTGATATTATCAACAATACTACCACTAATGAGGATGACGATGACGCATTGCGAGAGATGTATGTGGACTATCAGCAAAGCTTGCACAACAGCAATCAGGAGGGTAAGGAGGGTAGCGAAGATATGTTAAGCTTCCAAGATTGGATATTAAAGCGCAAAGAATTCAAACAAGGCACGCGTAAATCATTCGTGAAAGCATTCCAAGTATTTGAAGAAAGAGAGCAGTTGGCAGAAGCTCAGTCATCCAAGGAAGGCACCAATGCCTCCATGGCGAACGTCATAAAACTCTATAAGAATGTTCAAATCGCAAAAAATATTTTGTTAAGCAATGTAAGTAAAAAGTAGGTTGAATCGACGCATTTCCCTGCCAATACTAGCTCTATGTGTGCATCTGGACTGCTTGGTTCCGCACCACCGGAACCAAAAAAATTTAAATAATCAAAAATAAAAACAACAAAAAATTGAAGAAATATGGCGGAAGCGGATAAATCAGTGGACAAAACCAAGGATTACTCCATCACGAACCTTATCACTGATGGCAAGAACCCTCGCGGAATACCAACCGCGAAGTTCATTGAAAATGTAGAAGAATTTTTGTTAGATACCTCGGTAGAAGCAGCTCTAGGATCGTTGAACGAACTATATTCCAAGTATAAGTATATGGAAACCTCCTTCGAACGCTCGAAAGCTGTATATAAATCCAAAGTGCCTGAAATTAATCAAACATTAGAATTGATAGGAATGATGAAAAGGAAGAAGGATGGTGATGACGAGAACAGTGAGATGGTAGCTAATTACAATTTATGTGATACTATTTTCTCTCAAGCAAAATTGGATGTTGATGGAGGCAAAGTATGTCTATGGATCGGTGCATCTACCATGGTAGAGTATACGTATGAAGAAGCAATAGAACTATTAACTACTCAAATACAACAATCACATGCAAAAATACAAGAATTAGATGAAGATTTATTCCATTTGAGAGGTAACTCCATCACAGTTGAGGTGAATATGGCGCGTTTGTTTAATTATAGTGTAAAGTTGAAGAAGGAGCGGGAGGCTGCTGCCCTAACCGCAGCTAAATAAGTATAGAAATATTTGTTGTATTTAAGCAGCTTCAAGCCAGATTTAATGTTTGTTCCACCATTCACTAACTCATCCACTAGGAAGAAGCAGTCTTACTTTCGGAGTCATGTACAGCCTTTGAATACCGCCGGCCCTTTTTTGAATCTTTAGAAATAATTTTTAAAATAGCGAGTTGTGGTAAAAAGTGCTTAAGTGGGTGTGAGTGACCTAGAGAGTGACTTAGTGAGTGAGTATGTCAAGTCCTTCTTCGTTTGGACTGGATCCATCGATGGTGTCGCGAAGCGCGTTGGTGAGTTCTTTTGAGCGCAAGGAGGCGTTGGTATTTGTCGACTCGGCGAATTCCTTTCCCGACTGGCCATCGCTGGATAGAGGCAACTCAAAGAGCAAGAAGGTGCAGTTTAATGCAGCTCTGGGAGTCGAAAAGATTGCGAAGGAACGGGATATTGAGACTGTGGAAGGCACTAATTCAAATGGTGGTGAAAATAACATTATAGGCGCAGCAATTGATAGTTCTGTTTCGGATAAGAAGATTGTTAAGGTGCCATTAATCAAAAAAGCTATTGCGCAAAAGAAAGCTGCGCGAATTGAAGTTGAATCTGCGGGAGGCTCAAGCAGTGCGACTAATAACATGGCGACAG
>JACCDO010296590.1_pt1 | contig 11471 bp, 6 predicted proteins | sample 7446101 | NCBI WGS metagenome assembly JACCDO01 (sample SAMN15323440, study PRJNA562643) | freshwater metagenome | isolation source: river surface water | place: USA:Blue River Watershed | collected 2017-08-16
CTATTACGTACGCTCCGACATCCACCTACGACAGTGGCACTGCGCAAACTCGTGGATATTGGCAAAGCTATATCTGCAGGAGATGATCGTATATTGAGATTCTTGCAAAATGTAATTTTGCGCTCTCAAATTTGGAAAAGCAAAGCCCGCAAGATGCTTTATTACAACACTCCCTCCCAACCCTACATGACCAACAAGCGCGTGGATACTGTGCGAGCCAATAATTTGTTATTAGAGGGTAATCAAATTCCTATTTCTAGCAGAATTAAAGATGTATTGCGAATTCAACTCAAAAATGTGGCACGCGCTGAGACCCCTGCGACTGGTTCTCAAGAAGAAGAAAAGGAGACAGAGAAGGAGACGACAGATATTGACGGCAAGAGAAGTCGTATCCCCGTGAAGAAAGTGGAGCCAGTGATGTCAACGACTGCCGCAGCGCCCGCTGTGACACATATTACATTTCACGGAGAATTACCGGATACTTCCGACGAGGATGTTGCGAAACCAGGAACAGCAGCACATGCGCATAATATCTACGCCCAGCAGTGCGCTGCTGCAAAGCCTGGAGATGCCGCGGTTCCAACGCCAAAGACAGCTCTTCCTTACGTACTTGCTCCTGCCCATACTCTAGCTGAAACAAAACAATTATGGCCAGTTAAACTGGCTGTAGTGAAGAAAGAGTTTGTTCCCTGGAATGAAAAACGAGCTCATGGATCTGTTGCGTCTGGGGACACCGTTCCCACCAATGTATCCGCCCCTCACGCACATGAACCACCCACAAAGAAACATAAGAATGAACATAAGCACTAATGATGCCTTACTTAGCAGCGTGAGCAGCTTTGAAGTTCTAACGGACGACCAATTTGCTACATGTGCCGAGCTTTGGTTACGCGTGGTAAATGACAGATATTTTTTATTAAGCACTTGTACATAACAACTTAAACCAATAATAAAGTTCTCTAGATATGTTCTCACAATTCTCATCATTTACAGGCTGAGTGAGTGTTTTGAGATAAAAATCAGTGTCGCGCAGGAGTCTTTTTATGATCCACGGTATGTGCTGTACCCATAAGGACTGAGCAACAGTGGAATGTGATAGTGAGCACTAGGATCTGCAATACGAAAAATGATCTCTACTTTTGGATAAAAACTAGATAACCCCTTTCTCTCGAAGTAATCCTGCGTGAAGAATATGGCTTTGTACACGGTGGCTTTAACAACGAGCCCCGTGGTGAACCCTGGACCACGCCCATCGCTATTCGTAACAGTTTCACCAACTTGCACCCACCTAGCATCGAGATCATTTTCATCAGTGCATTGCATGAGAACAATACGAAGATTCGAAGCAGGAAATCCGCTGCTCGTATCGAGGCAGTGTGTCGTTATAGGATCCACACCACCCATGTTCCGATATTATTAAAACTTCTTAAATAGAGAAATACGAAACCCAATTAGTTTAATTCTTCCAACAAACAGGAGTTGGAGACTTTCGAGACAGTCTTCGAAGTCGAAGTCTGTGGGGGTGAGAACCAGATGGGAACCAGCCAATTCCACGTCAATTCAAAAAACGGTGTTAAGCAGGCAACAGAATATACCCGTTTCTAGGGCGTCTGATATTGAAGATACAGCGTATTTGGAATAGCTTTAAATCGAAAAAACTCGCGAAAAAGTCGGGTATGATCGCTTCTGTGGTGTTGTATTGTGATCTAAATGTAACTAATATCTTAGCTTCCGAAGGAGGGGTAGTGCCCTACAGATCCCAGTGGACCGTGGTACACTGGGATCTGTAGGGCCGGATCGTACATATCTCGTCGCAGAAACCGTAACAGTTCTGTCGGGATACAACATCATAGAAGCTGGAATCTTACCCCACAGACTAAGACTTGAGCTAGAGTGCGAGATAAAGGTGCTAGCTATCTTTCTAGCATAGTGCTCGCTCCTTACAATCGTCTATGATGATAATAAGATATTATATGTCACTAAATTGAAGTTTATATTACAAAGGTAGCTGCAAATATGGACGAGATCATTTACACGGAAAGAAGTGCACTAAAGGCATGAACTTAAGTGACTTTAATCGTCATATTTTCCTTCTTTTCCGGGAGAAGGCTCGTCTCCACCGCCCCTCGTTCTGCCTTTAGAGTTGGCGCCAGCTTGCTGCGTTCGGCGCTTCCGCCTATCAACAGCTTGCAAGATCTGTGTGGAGGCTCTCTTTACTTTATCTCGAGTCAGTTCTTCATCATCCAAGTCTGGACCAGCATCGTCATTAATGAAAACATCATCTTCCTCCCCCAGAGCCAGGTTAATGCGTTGGTTGTATGGACGCGTAATCGACAAAGTATCTTGGTCATCCAATTTCGTTTCCGTTGTATCTGCTTTGTTTTTCGATGCACCAGTGATCTCAGATCTTTTCCTCTCATCATCTCCTGCACGGATGCGGCGAATAATATTGTTGAGACAGAGTTCAGATTCACGCAATACTTCTGCGACTGTTTCGTCACCCATGTCATGACGCTTCCCGCCAAGTTCATCACGCACGACTTCTAGCTTGTCTTGCATATGCCCAATACCAGCCTTCATGGCCGTTATTAGCTTTGACAAGCGTTCATACTTCAAACGTGATCGTTCCAATCGAGCCCCGGCATTCGCCAGCTGGTCCTCATGGTCGTCGACCATCTTGCGACGATGGCCTCCAGCAGCTCCAGAATATTTAACTTCCTCAAATTGTAATTTAACTTTACGACGCATCTCACTGAGAGCTTCAATCTTGCCTTGGTTTTCTCTTGTAAGCGCAATAAGATTTTCTGTGGTACTTTCCTGCGACACAATTTTTTGGATAACCTCATTGACATCTGATACACCTGTGGCTTCTTTGATCTTTCTAAAAGCGTTTTCAAATACATCAATTTTGTTTCGAGTTTCAATACGTTCATCTTGTACCATCTTTTGCGTGGCTGAGCTCATAGCCAACGTTGCATTTGTTTGTGCCATTTTTTCTTCGCCTTCCAGCTGTTGTCGCATTTTCTCCCTGTGTTTAATGCGTTCCAACATCTGCCTGCGCAGCTGTACTACCTGATGCCTCTCGCGCAGATCTCGCTCTCGACGCCTTCGCTCCTCTTCATAACCTGCACGCACACGATCTAGTTCGCCTAGAGCTGTTTCTCGCGCATGATTTGCATCACCAGCTAGCAATAATAATTCCTCGTAATCACGATGCTTCGCAGCCATTGTACGCTCGATAGCAGCAAGTTGGTTGTCAAAACCAACGCGCTCCTCTTTTAAGCGTTTTACTATTTGTTCATAGGTTTTACGAATACTCTGCGCCTCGTTATATTTGATCATGGCTTTATCCAATTTGTTTTCCAAAGCACGAATGTTTCTTGTATATTCATTGTCTTCCATATGGGGGCGTTGACTATCCAGTTCCAAGTCTTTGACTGCATCACGCAGAGCTTCTAAATCTAAACGTTGTCGTTTGGATTTCATCATAAGGTCATCGTTGGCCCGACGTAAAGCCTCTACCTCCTTTTCGACGTGCTTGAGCTCATCTTTTTCACCATCACGAGCAGTTGACTAAGTAAAATAAGAATGAAACGTTAGAAACACATGGAAAATACCGACAGTCTAATAAGTCAAGCACTATTGAAATACACATATCATATAGTAACAGTTCAATGACACTTCACATTCTTCTACAGCCTCCTGCTTGATACTTACTCGTTGCAACTGTGCAAGCTTCTGTCTGAAGTCCTTATTATCACCTCTTAGCTTTTTAATCTCTTCCTTATTCGCCCCTTTATTGGCTTCCAACACATCAATGTTGGCAGTTCGGTCATTTTGCAACATGCGTATGCGCTCGCGCAAGTCCTCCACATGCGCATTTAGCGACATCTCCTCTTTAGTAAGAGCTTTCGACATGCTGCTGACGCGTTAGTCTACAAGAATAGGGTTTAAATGACGTGATATTTATCACGAATTCCTGTAGAGGCGTGTATTGACTTCGGCGTTTTTGTTTCTTGAAATATCCCCCAAAGTAGAGCCCACAAGGAAATATTATTTCCACAAAGTTAGCTGTTAAAATAGATGTTAATGTAGCGTTACAATGTTATTTTTTAGTTTCCTATTTCCAATATAGTTTATTAAAACGGTCTCCCACTTCAATGATCTAACAGCGATAAAAGCCAAGCTCCTTCACTGTTACTTTTTCCCCTCTGTTGCCGCAACCTCTGCCTTGTTCTTTTTGGCGTCTGTCTTTTTGCCACTTTGCCCAGCACCACTCTTTGCATTTTTAGAAGCATTGGCCTTATTTGCATTGTTTTCAGCACCATTATTTTTTCCTTTCGTTTTCTCTTTTTCCACATTGTCTTTCGCAGATGCAACCGTTGCCTTGTCCTCATTGCTCTTGTCTCGTCCCGGGCCTTTTGGGGAGCGCTCCTCTACACGCAAGGTCACTCCGCAAACGACAATAGCTTCTTTTTGACCTAAGGCACTAAGCAAGCTATCACGAGTAGAGAAGTCAATAAAAGCGAAACCTTTGCTGACCTGCATGTCACACCTGGTAATGGTTCCAAACAGCGAGAAATATTCACGCAATGCTTCTTCAGTGACTTTGCTAGTAACCTGCTTGATGTACATACTATTGTGCGCGTTCTGATTCTGGCCAGACACGCCATTCGCCGCATGCTTGCGTTCCTCTTTTTCTTTTGGAACGACGGGTTCAGCAGGTTTGGCAACAGCAGCCCCTGCGGTGCTGACCTTGGGACGCACGGAAGGCAGCACCATCGTCTCAGTTGCAGATGAATTGCGCTTGGCCATATCAGCAAATGAAAGACGTACAGAGCTCGCAACTGCGGGCTCAACTGCAGGAACAGCGACAGGCGCTGCGACAGAGATAGGGGCAGCAACAGGGGGTTCAGGGGCCACAACCACTGGCTCCGGAGTGACGACCACAGCACTCGGTGCCACAACCTCTACCGGTGCAGACTCTGCAACAGGAGCGCTGACAAAAATACGCTCTGCAGGGATGCTCTGTTGACGGAAAACAGAATTCTTTACATAATACGAAGCGCCATTCGTCGCACCCTACATTACAAGAGTTTATCATTAGCAACGATGTAAAAGAGAAAGATTAGAAACAAGAAAAACGATTGGCAACACTCGCAGATGGCATACCAACACATCAGATCAAGCCATATACACGAAAGAGGATTTAACATTAATAAGTGCGAATATGTAATGAATACGCACCTCTGGCTTTGCAAGTACAAAGGTGTGGGTAAATGGGCTTGGCTGCGCATTATTCAGTGAAAAACGACCCGTGACAACGACCAGAATGGCTGCAACGCTACTGAAGCTATCTTGAACATCATATGCTCCCTCGCTGAGGTCCACATGAGCATTCAGCAAGTTAAGCTCTGCGACACGCTTACGTATAGCATCCACACCTTTTACAGTACACGTGGGCTCAGAGGGATGTTCAGCATGGCTGAAAGAGGAATCCTCTGTATAGAAGCGATGTAATTCGCTTGGGTTGCGAGCTAGCATGTCATAGAATTGCTTCACGAAGCTGGAAAAAAATAAATAGAGCATCAATAAAAATGAATAATGGTAAGAAATACGGATAAAATAGAAATATGAATAAGGGGAAACATTATTAAAAAGAGAAGAATTTGATTTCGCCAGATCCCTGACCAAGATTGCCCAAGGACACACTCAAGCCTTAAACACATTAATTTCACTTACGTCTCCGCGACCAACGCACTGGAGTACTCCATCAATGCTAATAGATGACAGGCAACCTGTGGAGCCGATGGAGAGCGCGATTGCGCTGTGGTGGCACTGCTGACACACTCGATTCGAGTCAAGAGTCTTGTGTGGGCGTGTTGCTGGGAGCTCATGCGCACGTACGGTTTAAATCAAGGTTCTGAACTGAATAAGAATCCTACTGAGCAAAGTTTAGGATCTGCTTACCGACAGCACCAGCACTATATTAAATTACACTACAGCTTGAAAAGACTACAAAAAATGGAAAGTGAAAGTGAAGAGGAATACACTTACGAGGATGCCAGTGAGGATGGAAAATACGACGATGGGGAAAATGAGAGTGGGAAAACAGATTCTGGCAGAGATTCGAATGGATTTTCAGGAAAAGGTGAAGGTATGCCTATGGATTTAAGTAGATCGCGTTCAGGCTCTGACTTTACGCCGGTTGATGGAGGCTATGCCATGAAATGCTATGGAGAGATTGCTCCTTATATGAATGCGATGATAAACGACGTAGCTGGACTTTTGGGAGTAGATCCTGACCAATCAATTGTACTCTTACAGAGCACGCAATGGGATAAAGAGAGACTTTTGGAAAAGTTCTTTTCCAACGGGGAAAAGTTGTTTGTGGAATGTGGACTTGATCAATATAGTCCTCAAATTAGGGATAGCTGCCAGCCACCAACACGATCATTAGCGGAAACGAAATGGGCTGCTTTTAGTCCGACCAGCAGCAAATCATCTGAAATTGACAAGGATACAAAGGGAACCAAAGATGTAAAGGATGTTCTTGTCCGAGAGTATAGTAGGATCACACGTGCTGCAACAGCTCAAGCCAAGGCTTCAAGAGATGCAGAGCTGAAGGATAATAGCAATAATAAAGGCAAATGTAATAGCAACGAATTTGAGTGTCGTATATGCTGCGATTACTGTCACTCAAGTCAGGCTTTCAGCATGGGATGTGGGCATCAATTTTGTTACGACTGCTATTCAGAATTCATCAACAGTCAAATCAACGAGGGTCCTGGCTGCATCTACATGCATTGTCCTCAACACAAGTGTTTACAGACTATACCCCAATCAATCATTGCTCGACTGGCCAATACCGAGTGTTTCAGTAAATACGAAAGGTACCTGTGCCAGAAATTCATCAATAGCAACAAGCAATATAAGTTCTGCCCTGCTCCTAGTTGTGACAAAATTGCAGTAGGATCGGGAGTAACGAATGTGAAATGCACATGTGGGAACAGCTTCTGCTTCCGCTGTGGCGACGAAGCCCATGAGCCGTGCAGTTGCGACCATTTGGAGGCCTGGAATACGAAATGCCAAAACGAATCAGAAACCGCGAATTGGATTCTAGTAAACACGAAAAAGTGTCCAAACTGTCAATCTCGTATTGAAAAGAATTCGGGTTGCAATCACATTACCTGTAAGATGTGCAAGCACGAGTTTTGCTGGATGTGTATGGGGCCATGGACAGAGCACAACCAAGTTACCGGGGGATTTTACCGATGTAATCGATATACAGGCAATCCCGATGACCCCAGCTCTGAAGCAGAGAAAGCGAAAACGGAACTCAATCGATATTTGCACTATTACCAGCGATACCACGGACATGATCACTCGCTGAAGTTTGCAGCAACGCAACGTGCACAAGCTGAACGTAAAATGATCGAAACACAAGAATCATTACAATCTTCATGGATTGATGTACAGTTCCTTCATCAGGCAACAGAGCTTGTGATTGAATGTCGCAGATTGCTCAAGTATACATATGTCCTGGGTTACTTCTTACAAGATAAAACCGCAGAAAAGCAACTCTTCGAACATCACCAAGAAATGTTAGAGAAGAACACAGAAAGATTACAGGAATGTACTGAACAGAAGATTGAGCTCATTGATTCTAGCCAGGTCATTAATCTCACCAGAGTCACCGAAAAGTTTATGACGAGGTTATTAGAGAGCATGAGGGGCGGTATAGTACAGGATGCGAGTTTGGCAGATGGCAGCGATCTGCGCAAATGAAGATGAAACCCTTTGAACAAGTGTGAAAATGCCTTTGCATTTGTAAATAGGAATATATGTAAACATGAATATATAAATATGATCATATAAATGAAACGTTTCTATTTAATATCACAACTTTCATATATAAGAGTATTGTAATCTAAGCATGCGCCAACATATGGGTGGCGTCATTCAAGCGGGTCGTACGTGTCGCCAAAGCGAGTTCAATTTCCTTGCGGAAATTTTCTGATGCCTCTTCATCTGAAAGAGAGACCATCAGCTTTTCATAGATCCACTGCACATCCTTTTCAGATTGTAGCTCTGGGAGATTGCAAGGAATAGCCAGCGAGACTAGCGAGACCAAAATCGAGGCGTTGTGCCTCAGAATATTGAAGATAAAGCAGCATAAATCTTTAAACTTTTCATATTGTTCCGCATTCATAACTTCTTTCATCGCATAAGTGAACACAAACGGTGCACGCTCTCTCTTCACTCCATATTTACTTTTGAAATTGCCGAGAATGTGTCCAAAATCGATATGAAAGAAGTGAGCGGACTTGGTGCACATGAGGTTATCGTTGTGTCTGTCACCTAATCCTAAAACATAAGATGCAACGCAATAGGCAGCCGTTGAAATGATAAAGTTTTCTACACGTTTGTCCATCTCTTCGTTGCTTTCCTGCTCATTGTAGTCGGCATGTTCCGCCTCTATTTGATCCTTGATCCAGTTCCGAAGCACTTTAAAATCAGTAAGGGCTTTCATTGCCGAAGATATCTTGCGCCACATACTTCCAGCTTTAATGGCTTGGTTGTTTTCTTTCTTGGACTTGTCCGTAGCATGAAGGAGAATGGATCCTAAGGTGGTGGAGTTGAGCACCACTTGTAGCAGACCCCTCTCGTCTCCCGTGGAAATGCAATCATATAACATCATTTGCATATCTAATCCTTCTTTCTGCCATAGAAGATTCATCACACGCAGCAATTGCATGACTAAAGCATCCTGTCTCAGATCATCGCCTACCTTGAGCATCAGGACGATATCAGAGGCATCCTCGTTAACGTTATAAAAAGTGAGCCATAAGGGCTTCTTCTTCGACTCCATGACTCGACAGCGATCTACATCGATGCCTTTCACCTTAAGATGAGGATTCAATGGAAGCTGGAACTCAGTAGGCAGCACTGTTTTGTTTAGCAAGTCTCGTAGTATGGCAAGACGCTCCGGCTTCGTCGCACCTGCTGCGACCTCCAAGGCGACTGTTTCTAATCTCTTCATCACAAAAACTTGTCTACCAAGTTCAATTCTATGTGTACCGCAGTTGCGAATATATATTTGCAACAAAACTACAAAGCGGCGTTTGACATCTGCATTATGTACCTCCGATTGTAACTGCCAGTAGAACATATGTCCGATTAAATTCTTGCTGACTAAAGCACGACGCAATAAGAAACGGGAAAGTGCTGAATCTACATAATTTTCGAATTTCAATTGCTGACATAATTGTAACATATACAGCGACAGCTCATCGTCTGTCAGGCGCTCTAGACAGTGAATGGCATAGGCGCGCACCTTGGGGTCCATGAATCTACGATCCAGGAGAAGTAGTGCATGCGCTGGCTCCGGTGGCTTCCACAGATCGAGTAATGCATACATTTCTCTAACACGATCTGAATTCTTCCATTGCATGCCCATAATGAATACCGGTAACAAATCAGAACGTCCTAAAATTTGATAACGCAAGTCCCACAGATGCTCCCTTTCGACTTGCGTCGCACTGGCAGTTGGATTGAAAGAAGCTTTTTGAAGTCGATCTAATTCGCTTAATTCTTCTGCAGACAAGTTTGGTTCTTCCGTTAGGATAGCATCATTGCTTCTTGGCATACCATGCACAATTTTAATGCGTGGGGTAATTTGGTTCTCATTCAAGACAACGTCTGAAGCCAGAATTAGACTAATACTTGGCGAATTCAGATCACTAGTGTTACTCAGCGTCGTCTTGATCGGTGCATCAATAGTTCCGGGAAATAATCGCAAATCTATGACTGTATCTAGCGCACCTGTGAAGTCGAAGATCGGGGCTGCAGCCCAACCAATGCTAACAGGTTTGTTTCTCCGTTTTTGACCGCTTACTCTGACCAGAATGCGGGCCGCGCGCGGCAGGTCCCTAACAGGAATTGTAAATGCCAAAGAAGTTCTAAGTTTTAAATCAGTTCCTGAAGCAGGAATATCAAAATTAATAATCCGATCGTCACAAAGTTTGCTGAGGGCCAAGTGAACGGACAGGGTCACTTCCAGTGACGTGAATCCATTCTTCGAACGCAACTCATCACCCCAGAGCCCTAAAGATAACGAGAAGATCTCAACCGTAAATGCTGCGGGCACATTGCTGGATTCTATCACAGTCATTCCATCACCAACACCTTGTCCATAGCCAGCTCTTTGAGATGAGCTGGTCGCACCTGTCCCTGCCATCAATTCGACTCGATTGTGCAGCAATTCACTCAATTGCTCTGCTGCTAACTCCAAAATCTCCCTATGTGCTTCGGAAAAAGGCGAATTGGGATCATCTGTGCGATTGTTTACCTGCAGCACACCGACTGCTTCCCCGGTCAGAGGATGGTGCACAGGCACTCCTAGGACTTGGCGGGTAGTGTAGCCCGTCCTGCGATCCATCGTGCCATCAAAACGAGAATCCTGATAAGCATCCATAATGTTAATAACTTTGTTATTTTCCACAATGGCGCCAGCTAATCCACGGACCGGCAAGCGCACACCCTTGCTACGCTCAGAGACCTTCAGCACCATACTGCGGCGATCTTCGTTGAGAATGAACAATCCTACTCGGTCAGCATGCACAGCTTTTTGCACGGTAATCACCATTCTACTCACAATTTCATCTGTTAATAGTTCTGGTGTGAAAATAGTGGCAAGCTGATATCTGAGAGATTTTACCTCTGGAGAGTAATTGTGGACAGGGTCATTGATTTCGAGGATTCGCTCTACATGCTTATAGAGCGAGCGAGTTTCATTATCCTTGCTCCAATCCACATGGTCACTAACATCTTTTCCAATTAGTGCATTGCTGCCTGATATCACCTCTTCGTATACGGCTCGGGAAAATACCAAGCAAACGGTTTTAGAAATTACTTTAATTGTTGCAGCACGCTTTTCAGCAGTCATAAGAGCTCTTTCACCAAAGTAGCAGCCACCAGTGAGTCTGTTTACAACTCGCCCGTAATTTCCCTCTTGTACTTTGTTTAACTTATCTTGGATAAGAACATCTACTGTACCTTCGTGGATGACATAAAAATTGTCACCTTCGTCACCTTGCTTAAAGATAATATCTTCAGAATTATACCTCTTAATAGTTGCCTTCCTTTCCAGAGTAAGCAGCTGCTGCTCAGTAAACTCGCTGAATGAAGATATACTCACAAGGAAATCTTTTAAGCGTAGATTATTGCTTGTGGTGGCATTGGATTGTTTTTTCTTAGCAGCAACAGCTTTATTAAATTTGTAAAGAGGATTTTGATATTCTAAGCAATTATTATTTGCAGGACTATAAAGTTGTGCTCTTAACTCACTTGAGAGTAAAGCCTCATAATCAGATTCGTGCACAATATCATTAAATGCGGACATTGCGTTTTGCACCACAATTGATAAAAATTGATAACAAAAATAATATCTGCACGTGTATAACCTGCAA
>JACCDO010527016.1_pt1 | contig 11471 bp, 8 predicted proteins | sample 7446101 | NCBI WGS metagenome assembly JACCDO01 (sample SAMN15323440, study PRJNA562643) | freshwater metagenome | isolation source: river surface water | place: USA:Blue River Watershed | collected 2017-08-16
CGTCGTCAAACAGGGTTTCCGGCCAATTCAAGGCCTGTCGCAAAGACTGGTTGCAGGCCGCCCAGCGCGGCGACGCCACGGGTGTTGGCTGAAGGCGCGTAAAAAATGAGGGGCCCAATTGCGTCAGTCGGTGTGTCCAAGTCAGGGCGGACACCCCCGAAGGGTCGGTGTGGGACAGCGGTGGGCGTGATGACATAAGCCTGCATTGTCACGCGCTTGACAAGGACCCTCTCTATGGCGGGTTTTTGGGGATGGATTGTGGCCCTCACGTGCACAATGATTCGGGTGCTGATCGATTACAAAAAATGAGACCCCATGTTGGGACTGATGCAACAGCAAGCCCTGCTGATTTCGTCGCTGATTGATTTTGCGGACAAACACCATGCAGACAGCGAGGTGGTGTCACGCCGGGTCGAGGGCGATATCCACCGCTACACCTGGTCGGATGTGGCGCGGCGTTCACGCCAGGTGGCCAATGCGCTGGACGCGCAAAAAACGCCGCAAGGCGCGCGCATCGCCACATTGGCCTGGAACGGCTACCGCCACTTAGAGTTGTATTTCGGGGTGAGTGGTTCAGGTCGCGTGCTGCACACCCTGAACCCACGTTTGCACCCCGAGCAACTGGCCTGGATCGTGAACCACGCCGAAGACCACGTGCTGTGCTTTGACATGAGTTTTCTGCCGCTGGTGCAAGCCATTCATGCGCAATGCCCCACCGTGACCCAATTTGTGGCCTTGTGCGATGCCGACAAACTGCCCAGCGACACGGGCATTCCCCATTTGCAGAGTTACGAAGCGTGGATCGGCGACCAAGCCCCCACCTACGAATGGCCTTCGCTGGACGAAAACACAGCCTGCAGTCTTTGCTACACCAGTGGCACCACGGGCAACCCCAAAGGGGCTTTGTACAGCCACCGCTCGACGGTCTTGCACGCCTATGCCGCGGCCTTGCCCGACTCGATGTGCATCTCGGCGCGCGATGCCATCTTGCCGGTGGTCCCCATGTTCCACGTCAACGCTTGGGGCATCCCCTACAGCGCGGCGATTGCCGGCGCCAAACTGGTGTTTCCCGGACCGGCTTTGGACGGCAAATCGGTGTATGAACTGATCGAGTCAGAGCGGGTGACCTTCGCCGCAGGCGTGCCCACCGTCTGGCAAATGTTGTTGGGCCACATGAAACCGGCTGGGCTGCGCTTCAGCCACCTCAACCGCACCGTGATTGGCGGCTCGGCTTGCCCACCCGCCATGATCGATGCCTTCCGACAAGACTACAACGTGGACGTGTTGCACGCCTGGGGCATGACCGAACTGAGCCCTTTGGGCACGGTCTGCACGCTGAAAAACAAACACCTGAGCTTGCCCGCTGAAGCGCAAATGAAGCTGCGCATGAAGCAAGGCCGGTGCATTTATGGCATCGACATGAAAATCGTCGATGACAGCGGCCACACACTGCCCCACGATGGCAAATCTGCCGGCGATTTGCTGGTGAAAGGCCCTTGGGTGATTGCTTCGTATTTCAAGCAAGAAGGCGAAAGCCCCTTGGTTGATGGCTGGTTTCCCACCGGGGACGTGGCCACCATCGATCCGGATGGCTTTATGCAAATCACCGACCGCAGCAAAGACGTCATCAAATCCGGGGGCGAATGGATCAGCTCGATTGACATTGAAAACATCGCCATGGCGCACCCCTCCGTGGCCATGGCGGCGTGCATTGGCATGCGCCATCCGAAGTGGGACGAGCGCCCCATCGTGTGCGTCGTCAAAAAACCAAACGCCGCATTAACACGGGATGAATTGATCCAGTTTTATGCGGGAAAAACAGCCAAATGGCAGATCCCCGATGATGTTGTTTTTGTCGAGGCGATTCCCTTGGGCGCCACCGGCAAGATGTTGAAAACCCGATTACGCGAGATGTTGGCCAATTATGTTTTGCCCGGAATTTGAGCCGGTCTTTGCCTGCGTGACACCAGAGTCGCGCGGGTGATAAGACTTAGGTGCAAACCCCGAGCTTTTTTCAATGCGCAGCGGTTACGCTGATGCAGTTCTGATTCACAACGCAGGAGACCTTGAATGAAAACCACCACCCGTTTGATTGCAGCTGCCGCCTTTGCGGTTTGTTCCATGGGCGCTATGGCCCAAAAAGGCGAGACCGTCAAAATTGCGTGGATCGATCCCTTGTCTGGTTTGATGGCCCCCGTGGGCAGCAACCAACTGAAGAGCTTTCAGTTTTTTGCCGAAAAATTCAGCAAAACCAATCCTGCTGGCGTCAAATTCGAAATCATCGGCATTGACAACAAACTCAGCCCTGCTGAAAGTCTGAACGCCCTCAAGGCCGCCATGGACCAAGGCGTGCGCTACATCACCCAAGGCAACGGCTCTTCGGTGGCCGGGGCCTTGATCGAGGCGGTCAACAAGCACAATGAGCGCAATCCCGGCAAGGAAATCATTTTCCTCAACCACTCGGCAGTGGACCCCGACTTCACCAACAGCAAGTGCAGCTACTGGCACTTCCGTTTTGATGCCGACACCTCCATGAAGATCGAGGCCATGACCACCTTCATGAAAGACGACAAGGACATCAAGAAGGTCTATCTGTTTAACCAAAACTACTCGCACGGTCACCAAGTGGTCAAGTACGCCAAAGAAAACTTGGCACGCAAGCGCCCCGATGTGCAAATCGTGGGTGAAGACCTGCACCCCTTGGCGCAAGTGCGCGATTTCTCGCCCTACATCGCCAAGATCAAGGCATCGGGCGCCGACACCGTGATCACCGGTAACTGGGGTTCTGACTTGGCCTTGCTGGTCAAAGCGGCCAACGAAGGCGGTTACAACGGCAAGTTCTACACCTACTACACCGGCGTCACAGGCACCCCCACCGCCTTGGGCCAAAGTGCAGCAGGCCGGGTCTACCAAATTTCCTACAACCACTACAACATGGGTGGTGACATGGGCAAATGGATGGCCGAGTTCAAGACCAAATTCAACGACGACTTCTACACGGGGTCGGTGATCTCCATCTTCACTGCCTTGGGCGATGCCATGGCCAAAGCCAAGTCGACCGATCCTGTCAAAGTAGCGGCAGCTCTGAGTGGCATGTCCTTCAAGAGCTACCACGGCGAAGTGCAGATGCGTAAAACCGACCACCAGCTGCAACAGCCGCTGTACATGACGGTCTGGCAAAAAGCCGACAAAAAATTCCCCTACAGCCCTGAAAACACCGGCATGACTTTGGCCCCTGTGAAGGAATTCCCTTCTTATGTGTCCAGCACGCCCACCAGCTGCCAGATGAAGCGCCCCAGCTAAGCCACGAGCGCACCACCTCGTCTCTGTGCGGGGTGGTGTGTTCTTGACTCTGCAATGGGTTTTGTGGCCCGATGCACACCCTGTGATCGGGCCATTGTTTTGTCCGGCCCTCTCTCAATCAGTCTCGGGTTGATCTGTCCAACCCACTTTCGGTAACGAAGTTAGGCTCTCGTTGAGCCTGGAAAGTGTCAGTACCTATGGAGTTTTTCATCATCTCCATGCTCAACGGTCTCAGTTACGGACTGTTGCTCTTCATGCTCAGCTCCGGCCTGACGCTGATTTTCAGCATGATGGGCGTGTTGAATTTTGCGCACGCCAGCTTCTACATGATTGGCGCCTATTTCGGCCACACTTTGTCGGGCTGGATCGGGTTTTGGCCGGCCTTGGTCGTCGCCCCGCTGTTGGTCGGCGCCTGCGGCGCCCTGTTTGAGCGCATCACTTTGCGCAAGGTTCACCCCTTCGGACACGTGCCGGAGTTGCTGGTGACCTTTGGCTTGTCTTATGTGGTGCTTGAGTTGGTCCAACTGGTGTGGGGCCGTACCGCGGTTGAGTTTCCACCGCCAGACATTTTGCGCAGCTCGGCATTCACGCTGATCAACCACTCGGCCAACGGGCTCAGCCTGGTTTGGGGTGCGGCGCCTGCCGAGATGTGCAGTGCCACCGATGCCGCCGTGCGTGTGGTGTGCTCGCCCTTCCCAGCCACACGCGGCTTCATGATGGTGGTGGCCTTGTTGATGCTGGTTTCGCTGTGGTTGCTGCTCACACGCACCCGCATCGGTTTGGTCATTCAAGCCGCCTTGACGCACCCCGAAATGGCCGAAGCCTTGGGCCACAACGTGCCACGGGTCTTTATGTTGGTGTTTGGCGCCGGTACGGGCCTGGCCGGTTTGGCCGGCGTGATCGGCGGCAGCACCTTTGTCACCGAACCGGCCATGGCCGCGACAGTGGGCTCGGTGATTTTTGTGGTGGTGGTGGTGGGCGGCATGGGTTCGCTTTCGGGGGCCTTTTTGGCCTCCTTGCTGATCGGCGTCATCCAAACCTTTGCCGTGGCCATTGACTACTCCTTCCTCACCTTCGCCAAAGACATGGGCTGGGTGCTGTCAGCGGCTACCCAAGAAAACTCATTTGCCAAGCTGACCTTGTCGCAAGTGGCCCCCATCTTGCCGTACCTGTTCTTGGTCTTGATCCTCATCTTCCGGCCCAAGGGTCTTTTGGGCACACGCGAGGGTTAAGTCATGGCTGCTGTTTACAAATTCAAACCGTACAACGTCGGCCGCTGGATCATCTGGGGCTTGTTTGCCCTGGTCTTGCTGTTCGCGCCCTTGGTCTTCACCAGCAATTTGTCCACCACCATGCTGGCGCAAATGGGCATCGCCGTGATTGCCTGTTTGTCTTACAACATCTTGTTGGGGCAGGGCGGCATGTTGAGTTTTGGCCATGCGGTCTACACCGGCTTGGGCTCTTACATGGCCATTCATGCCCTGAACGCGGTCACCGCAGGCAAGCTGCACATCCCGGTGAGTTTGCTGCCCATCGTGGGCGGTGTGGCGGGCATGGGCTTTGCCGTGTTGCTCGGTTGGGTGACCACGCGCAAGTCGGGCACCCCGTTCGCCATGATCACGTTGGGCGTGGCCGAGTTGGTGTTCGCCATGTCGCTCATGTTCTCGGAGTTTTTTGGCGGTGAAGCCGGCGTCTCGGGCAACCGGGTCGCAGGCGAAGCCTTCTTTGGCATCACTTATGGGCCACAAATCCAGGTGTATTACTTGATCGCGGCCTACACCTTCGTTTGTGTGGCCCTGATGTTCGCCTTCACCCAAACTCCCTTGGGGCGCATCTTGAATGCGGTGCGAGACAACCCCGAACGCGTCGAGTTCATTGGCTACAACACCCAACGCGTGCGCTATATCGCCTTCATCATTGCGGGCTTTTTTGCCGGTATTGCCGGCGGTTTGGGCGCCCTCAACTTTGAAATCGTCACCGCCGAGGTGGTGGGGGCAGGGCGCTCAGGGGCCTATTTGCTGTTCACCTTCTTGGGCGGCGCCACTTTCTTTTTTGGCCCCATCATCGGCGCCGTTTTGATGGTGATTGCCTTTGTCTTGTTGTCTGAACTCACCAAGGCGTGGTTGCTTTATCTGGGCTTGATCTTCTTGTTCATGGTCATGTATGCGCCCGGCGGCATCGCCAGCCTGATCATGATGAACCTTCGGGTCGCCAAGTTTGGCAAATTGCGTCAAATCTGGACCAGCTATTTGGGCTTGGGCCTCACCGCCATCGTCATGCTCACAGGCGCGGGCGCCATGATCGAGATGGTCTACCACTTGCAGCTCAATTCGGCCTTGGGTGACACCGTCAAGTTCATGGGCGCCACGCTGAATGCCAAAGGCATCGACAGCTGGTTTGGCGCGACGTTTGTCATGTTGACGGGCTTGGGATTGTTTGAGCTCGCACGCCGCCAATTCATGGTGGACTGGGGTGAAATCCAGACCGAGATCGAGAAAGAAATCAAGCGCCGGGAGACTGCAGTATGAGTGCGACCTACGCATTGGAATTGAGAGATGTGCGGAAAAATTTCGGCAAGACCGAAATCATTCGCGGTGTGAACTTGGCCGTTGAATCGGGCGAGCGGGTGGCTGTGATTGGCCCCAACGGTGCCGGTAAGTCGACCTTGTTCAACTTGATCAGTGGCCGTTTTGGGCCCACCACTGGCGACATTTTCTTGAATGGCAAAACCATTCAAAACAAGACGCCCTACGAAATCAACCGCTTGGGCTTGTCGCGCAGTTTTCAGATCACCAATATCTTCCCCAAGCTGAGTGTGTTTGAGAACCTCCGTTGTGCGGTGCTCTGGAGCTTGGGCTACAAGTACACCTTCTTCAAATTTTTGTCGGGCTTGAAAGACGCCAACGAGCGTGCCGATGAACTGCTGGAGATGATCCGGCTGGACAAAAAACGCGATGTGCTGGCGGTGAATTTGACCTACGCCGAGCAACGCGCCTTGGAGATTGGCGTGACCATCGCTGGGGGGGCCGATGTCATTTTGTTGGACGAACCCACCGCGGGCATGAGCAAGAGTGAAACCTCGCGATTCATCCACCTCATCAAAGAAGTCACGGTGGGCAAAACCTTGCTGACCGTTGAACACGACATGGGGGTGGTGTTTGGCCTGGCCGACAAGATCGCCGTGGTGGTGTACGGCGAGGTCATCGCCTTTGACACACCCGAAGCCGTGCGGGCCAACGCCAAAGTGCAAGAAGCCTATTTGGGCTCATCCGTTGCAGACAGCCAAGCGGGAGGCCATTGATGTTGCAAGTTGACAACCTGCATGCCTATTACGGCAAAAGCCATGTCTTGCATGGTGTGAGTTTTGAGGTCGGCAAAGGTGAAATTGTGGCTTTGTTGGGACGCAATGGTTCTGGCCGTTCGACCACCGCCAAAGCCATCATGGGTTTGGTCGACTGCCAAGGCCGAGTGGATTGGCAAGGTCAAGGCATTCAAGGCAAAAAAGCCTATGAAATCGCCCATTTGGGCATTGGCTATGTGCCCGAAAACCGCGACATCTTTCCCAAGCTCACGGTGCATCAAAACTTGCAATTGGGCCAAAAACGCCGGGGCCAAAACGGCCGCTGGTCTTTTGAAGACATGTACAGCCTGTTCCCCAGGCTGAAAGAGCGCGAGCACACCGAGGCCGGGGTGCTGTCGGGCGGCGAGCAACAAATGCTCACCTTGTGCCGGACACTCATGGGCGATCCCGATCTGATCATCATCGACGAGCCCACCGAGGGGTTGGCCCCCAAAATAGTCGAGTTGGTGGGGCAGTACTTGGAAGAGCTCAAAAACCGGGGCATTTCGGTCTTGCTGATTGAGCAAAAACTGACCATCGCCATGAAGATTTCAGACCGGGCATTGGTCATGGGGCATGGCAGCATTGTTTTTGAAGGCACCCCGGATGCATTGCGCGAAAACACCTACATCCGCAAAGAGTGGCTTGAAGTTTGAATTTCGTCTCGGTTGAGACAGGGATTTGCATTTTGAACCGCACTTGGCACTACAATGCCTCAAAATAGAACGACCGTTCTTTTTTGTCGTCCCCCTTTAATTCACGCAAAGGAACAGCAGCATGACAGCTGAATACAAAGTCCACGGCGATGTCGCGGTCATCACCTTGATGAACCCGCCCGTCAATGGTTTGGGTCTGTCGACCCGCTTGGGCATCACCGATGGTTTGGCCCAAGCGAACCAAGATGCCAGTGTCAAAGCCATTGTCATCACCGGCGGAGGCAAAGCTTTTTCGGGGGGCGCTGACATTCGTGAATTTGGCTCGCCCAAAGCCATCCAAGAACCCAATTTGCTGAGCGTGATAAGCGCTTGCGAAAACTCGGCCAAACCCGTGGTCGCCGCGATTCACTCGGTGGCCATGGGCGGAGGCCTTGAACTCGCCTTGGGTTGCCATTACCGCATTGCCGCTCCCGGCACCAGCATCGCCTTGCCAGAAGTCAAGTTGGGCTTGATTCCCGGCGCTGGCGGCACCCAGCGTCTGCCTCGGGTGTTGGGCGTCGAGGCGGCGCTCAATATGATCGTCAGCGGCGAAACCATCAAGAGCGACATGCTGGCCATGTTGCCTGGACAAAAACTGTTCGATGCGATGGCCAAGTCGGCAGAAACCTTGCCCGAAGAGGCCTTGGCGCTGGCGCGCAAAGTGGCCGCGGCCCATGCAGATGGCTCGCCCTTGCCCTTGGTGCGCAACTTGCCTTGCAAACACCCGCAGGGGGATGCTTACTTTCAGTTCGCACGCAACATGGTCAAAGGCATGGCCAAAAACCTGCCAGCACCTGCCAAGTGCGTGGACGCCGTCGAGGCCGCCACCACCAAAAAGTTTGAAGAGGGCATGGTTTTCGAGCGCGAAATCTTCATGAACCTGATGCTCACACCCGAGTCGCGTGCGCTGCGTCACCTGTTCATGGCCGACCGCGCGGCCAGCAAGATCCCTGATGTGCCCGAAGACACCCCCAAGCGCGACATCAAGGCCGTTGCCGTGATCGGCGCGGGCACCATGGGCGGCGGCATTGCCATGAACTTCTTGAACGCGGGCATCCCCGTCAAGATGCTCGAGATGAAGCAAGACGCCCTGGACCGTGGTGTGGCCACCATCCGCAAAAACTACGAATCCCAAGTCAAAAAAGGCAAGCTCAAGCCCGAAAAATACGAAGAGCGCATGGCCTTGTTGAGCACCACCTTGAGCTACAACGACATCGGCCAAGCCGATTTGGTGATCGAGGCGGTGTTTGAAGACATGTGCGTGAAAGAAGCCGTCTTCAAGCAACTCGACGCAGTGATGAAGCCGGGTGCTATTTTGGCCTCCAACACCTCCACCCTCGACGTCAATAAAATCGCTTCGTTCACCCAACGTCCACAAGATGTGGTGGGCATGCATTTCTTCAGTCCGGCCAACGTCATGAAGTTGCTCGAAGTGGTGCGCGGCGCCAAAACGGGCAAAGATGTGTTGTCCACCGTGATGGCGATTGGCAAGAAGATCAAAAAGACCTCGGTGGTCTCAGGCGTGTGCGATGGCTTCATCGGCAACCGCATGATCGAGCAATACAGTCGCCAAGCCGGCTTCTTGATCGAAGAGGGCTGCACCCCCGCCCAAGTGGACAAAGCCGTCGAAAAATTTGGTTTTGCAATGGGTCCGTTCCGCATGGGCGATCTGGCAGGCAACGACATCGGCTGGGCCATCCGCAAACGCCGTTACACCGAAAAACCCAACCTCAAGTACAGCAAGACCGCCGATTTGCTCTGCGAAATGGGCCGATTTGGTCAAAAAACCGGTGCCGGTTGGTACGACTACCAAGCCGGTAAGCGCGATGCGATTCCAAGCGCTTTGGTGGTCGAGATGATCGAAAAACACCGCACCAGCTTGGGCATCACCCCGCGCAAGATTTCCGACGAAGAAATTGTGCAGCGTCTGGTGTTTTCATTGGTCAACGAAGCGGCGCACATTTTGGAAGAAGGCATTGCCAGCCGGGCCAGCGACATCGACATGGTTTACCTGACCGGTTATGGCTTCCCGCTGTGGCGCGGCGGCCCCATGATTTACGCCGACACCTTGGGCTTGTTCAATGTGGCCGAAGCCATGAAGCGCTTCGCGAAAAACCCACACGACGATGCTGAATTCTGGCAACCCGCACCGCTGATTCAGCGACTGGTGGCCGAAGGCAAAACATTCAACTGATTTTTTAATTTTCGAGGCAACAGACACCGTTCTGTGGCCTCACATGAAAGGTTTTCATCATGACGAATGTAGTCATCGTATCTACCGCACGCACCCCATTGGCTAAGAGCTGGAAGGGCGCTTTCAACATGACCCATGGCGCCACACTGGGCGGCCACGCGGTGCAACATGCCGTCGCCCGCGCCGGGATTGATGGCGCCGAAGTCGAAGATGTGATCATGGGCTGCGCCACCCCCGAGGGCGCCACCGGGGCCAACATCGCACGCCAAATCGCCCTGAAGGCCGGTTTGCCCATTTCGGTGTCTGGCATGACAGTGAACCGTTTTTGCTCTTCGGGTTTGCAGACCATTGCCTTGGCTGCGCAACGCATCATCGCGGGCGAAGGCCAGGTCTATGTGGCCGGCGGCGTCGAAAGCATTTCTTGTGTGCAACAAGAAATGAACATGCACATGATGCGCGACTTGGCCTTGGCCAAACAAAAGCCCGAAATTTATTGGAACATGCTGCAAACGGCTGAGCAGGTGGCCAAGCGCTACAAAATCGGCCGTGACCGCATGGACGAATACGGCGCTGCCAGCCAGCAAAAAGCCTGCGCAGCGGCGGCGGCAGGCAAGTTTGACGCCGAAATCGCGCCCATCACCGTGACCCAAGGCGTGGCCGACAAGGTCATGGGCTTGACCACCAAGCAAGTGACCGTCAGCCGTGACGAAGGTCTGCGCGAAGGCACCACCATTGAAGCCATTTCGGGCTTGCGCTCGGCCTTGCCGGGCGGTCTGGTGTCGGCCGGCAACGCCAGCCAGTTTTCGGATGGCGCTGGCGCCTGCGTTTTGATGGACGACAAATTGGCCGAGCAACGCGGTCTGCAACCCTTGGGTCGTTTCCTCGGTTTTGCCGTGGCCGGATGTGAGCCCGACGAGATGGGCATTGGCCCGGTCTACGCCGTGCCCAAAGCCTTGGCCCGTTTGGGTTTGACCGTGAACGACATCGACCTGTGGGAGCTGAACGAGGCGTTCGCCGTGCAAGTGCTGTACTGCCGCGACAAATTGGGCATCCCGGCAGACCGCCTCAACGTCAATGGCGGCGCCATTGCAGTGGGACACCCCTACGGTGTGAGCGGCCAGCGCCTGACGGGCCACGCCTTGATCGAAGGCAAACGCCGCGGTGCCAAGCGCGTGGCCGTGACCATGTGCATTGGTGGCGGCATGGGGGCCTGCGGTATTTTTGAAGTCTTGTAAGGCACTGTCGCGTGGGGGGCTGCCTCACTCGAGGGCAAAGGGCATCATGCTCTTTGCCCTTTTTTGCGAGTGGTTCTTGCCACTGCCCAGGGCCATCACCTGAAAGGCTGATTCGATGAGCTTGCGTTCCACAGTTGATTTTTTGCTGCATGACTGGCTCAAAGTCGAAAATTTGCAAAGCCGTGAGCGCTTTGCCGACCACTCACGGGAAACCATCGATGCCGTGCTGGACACCTGTGAGCGCATTGCCCGGGAAAAATTTGCCCCGTTCAACCGCTTGGTCGACACGCAAGAGCCGCATTTTGATGGCGAAAAAGTCATCTTGCCGCAGGCCACGCATGACGCTTACAAAGCCTATGCCGAGTCCGGCATGTTGAGTGCCGCACAAGACTACGAAGTGGGCGGCATGCAATTGCCTTACACCGTAGAGGCCGCAGCCAACGCCTTTTTTTCCATGGCTTCGGTCAGCATCGGTTCGGGCATGTTGACCAGTGGCAACGCCAATTTGCTGATGGTGCATGGCACCGAGTTACAAAAAAAGGTGTTTGCAGCGCAAGAGTTTTCGGGTCGATTTTCCGGCACGATGTGTCTGAGTGAGCCTCAGGCGGGATCGTCCTTGAGCGATGTCACCACACGCGCCACGCCCGATGGCGCTGATTTTGAATCCGACCTCTTTGGCCCACGCTATCGCCTCAAGGGCAACA
>JACCDO012119550.1_pt1 | contig 11469 bp, 7 predicted proteins | sample 7446101 | NCBI WGS metagenome assembly JACCDO01 (sample SAMN15323440, study PRJNA562643) | freshwater metagenome | isolation source: river surface water | place: USA:Blue River Watershed | collected 2017-08-16
AATATATAAGGATGATTATCATGAACATGTTTTAGAATTAAATGCATCAGATGACAGAGGTTTAGCGATGATAAGAGAGACAATTTTGCCATTTTGTAAGAAAAAAACAAAAAATTATAAAATAGTTATATTAGATGAAGCTGACAGTATAACACCTAAAGCACAAAATCTTTTGAATAATATTATAGCAGAATTTAAAGAAACAACTAGATTTATTTTTATTTGTAATGAAGGATTTAAGATAGGTGAGTCAATTCAATCTAGATGCATGATATTATATTTTCCAAGAATATCTAAAAAAAATTTAAAAAATAAAATAATAGAAATATGTAATAATGAAAATATTTCTTTTGACGATGAAGGTATAAAAGAATTATTATTTTGTTCTAATTTTGATATTAGACAATGTATTAATAATTTAGAATGTATTTTATATACTCATGGAGTATTAACTAAAGAATCTGTTAATAATATAATAGATATACCAAAAATATATTTATTAAAACAAATTATAATAAGTTGTTATAATAAAAATTTAACAGATGTTTTAAAAATAACAAAAGAATTATATGAATCTGGTTATAGTGCAAATGATATCATTTTAACATTTATGAAATATATTGAAAATAAAGATGATGATAATGAATTTATGATAAAATGTTATGTAGAAGTTTATCAAATTTTAAGTCAAAGTTTTATTAAAATAAATTTAATTGATAATATGGTTCAATTATCAGCATGCATGGTATCAATATATAAAACTATAAATAAATCATAATTATAATTATAATTAACATTTGTTCACAACTTTATTTGGTTTAATTTTCATAAAATAATTTTACTTTATATCTCTTAAATATATATTCTATATTTTTTGTAATATTATTATTTTTCAAATATTTAAGAATTTTAATAATATTATTATCACTATTATTATTTTTATTTAAATATAATACTAATCCCTTACTTATATTACTTTTAAATAATACTTTTTTTTTAATTAATGTATCAATTAAATCTATACCTTCATTTATATTATTTTCGTAAAAAGATAAAACTTTCATACAAAATAAATTTTTATTATTTATATTATTACATTCCGAATTTATAAATTCAATTATTTCATCTATTGATTTTATGAATTGATATTCGTCTAATATATTAATAATTTGAGTGTTAAATGTATCATCGTCGTTTATTTCTTCTAATATTTCAACTTCTTTATTCTTTTTAATATCAATTAAACTTTCAATTAATATAGTTTCTCTATTCATATTTTCATTATTACATTTAATTGCTATATTTAAAATATCATTTTTATAACAGCTAAAAGTTGTTATATCTAATCCATTAAACCAATTATAACAATCAATATATCTTGATTTATCATTATTATTAATAATGTTTTTAGATATTTGTTCTATTATATTTTCATTGAAAAATGAATATTTAATTAATAATTTTATTATAGTATAACCTGCATTTCTTTCATTTTCATCATTACTATTAATTATTGTTTCTTTTATTAAATTAATAAATTCTTCAGGATATAAATTTAATCTTTTCTTTTCAATTATAAAAATTTTCATAGCGAATTTAATATAATTTTCAGCAAATTTAATGTCTTTGACCATTTTTGAAAAAATTTCAGTCATTATTACATTATATTTTTCTTCTGTATCAACTAAAATATTTGATATATATTCACCAACTAATTCATTTATATTATTATCTGATATTTTATTCATTATCATTATTATCTTATTCTCATTCAAGTCTTTCTTTGCTTGAACTTTGTTTGTTTTAATTGCACTAACTTGTTTTTTAACACATTTTATCATTTTAATATTTGATTTTGAAAAACTATCTAAAATAGCACTTATAATGTTTTCACTTAAAATTACACATTTTGTATCATTTTTAAGTTTGTATAGGTCAACCGAGTTCATCTTATCTTAAAATAAGAAATAATCTTTTATATCCATTTAATATTTAAATTAAAAATGTATAATTTAAAATTTAAATTATTCATAATTAAAACCATAGGTTAAAACTATAGGTTATATTAAACATTTTTTTATAATATCTTCAAATGTTTCTATTAATTCAACTTTAAATGATTCATCTTCTGGTGATATATTATCATTTCTTAATATATTTAAATCATCTAAATTTTCTTTAGGTATTAATGCTAACTTTATTCCAGATGATTTAGCACCAGATAATTTTGCATAAACACCTCCTATAATTTTAACATTTCTACATAAATCAATTTCTCCAGTCATTGCTATTTCATTATTAATTTTTTTATTAGTAAGTGCGGAATAAATAGCTAAAGTCATGGCAGCACCAGCAGATGGACCATCTTTTTTAGTTGCAGCCTCTGGAGTATGAACTAATAAACCAAAATTCTTTTTATTATTAGCATCATCTAATATCTTTTGTTTTTCTTCTAATGTAAGCATATCATATGCAATTCTTAAAGCATATGAAACTGATTCTTTCATAACATCTCCTTGTTGACCTGTTATTGTTAAATCTAACATTTTTTCAGATGGATATTTCATTACTTGAATTGGAGTTAAACCACCTACTCCTGATGATGTTGCATATAAACCATTAACTAATCCAACCATTGGTTCAGTATGTGTTTTATTTATTCTCATTTTTGGTCTTAATTTAAATATCTCATCTACATAATTTATATCTACATTATATGGTAATAAACTATTTGTTAGATTATCATTACAATGATTATCATTATAATGAATGTATTTAAGATTAATATCTCTTATTATTTCAACAATTATTTCTTTAATCTTTCTAACACCAGCTTCATTTGTATATGTTTCTATTAAATATTTAATAATATCTGTGCTAATATTAATTTCATCTTTATTAAAACCCACTTCTTTTAATATTTCTGGTATCATATAATTCGTAATAATATGAATTTTCTCTTGTAATTTATATGGTTTAGTTTCAATAATTGTAATACGGTCTCTTAGAATAGGATCAATTAATGATGCATCATTAAATGAAAATACAATTAAAGCTTTTGATAAATCTAATGGAATTCCACTAAAATATTTATCTTCAAAACTATCATTTTGAGTTGCATCAGTTAAATGAGTTAAAACTGCAGTTATCTCTTTTCCATAGTCAGTATTACTTATCTTATCAACTTCATCTATGAAAATAATTGGATTCATACAATTTGTTGTAATTAATACATCAACTATACGACCCCAACTTGAACCAACATAAGTATAATTATGACCTACTAAAGTTGAACCATTTGTTGAACCACCTATTGGTAAAAATGAAAATGGTCTTGGTTTACCATCATCATCAATTAAACATTTTGATAAACCATTTTTAGCTAGTGAAGTTTTACCAGTTCCTGGTGGTCCGCATAATCCAATAATTGCTCCTTTAGTTTCACCGTTTAACCATTGAGCAAATAATCTTTCTAATTGTAATTTTGCTTCCTTATGTCCATATACCGCGTCATCTAATTTATTTTGAACCATTTTAAGATATTTTGATTTTTCAATAGTATAATTATCCCATTCCTTTTTAATATTACTATCAATTGTATAATTTGAATTAATATAATTTGTTATTTGATGACATGAATTTAATTCAACATCTAATTTTTTAATTTGATTTCTCTTAAAATTCATTAAACTATTTTCTCTATAAATACCAAATGGTATCTTTAAAAATCCATCTAACCAACTTTGAGCCTTATTATCTCCCTGAAAATTACCTTTCATTGATTTTAATTTTTCAATTGCTTTATCCTTAATAACATTTGGAACTTTTAACATATTTATTCTTCTTTCATATGATAAATCACCAGTATAATTCTTTATTAAATTTTCTTCTTCGTTATCAATAATCTTTTCAGTTTCATCTAGTTTAATCTTAAAATGTGTAGGAATTGCTTGATATATATCAGATATTACATCTTTTTTATCTTTCATTTTAAGAATATCATATAATATATAACCAACTTTCAAATCATCTGGTTGACCACACATAAATGCTAATAATATTTCTAATTTTTTATATTTACTAGCTAAGAAAAAATCATTAATAAGTTGACCAATTTGTTTTGTTCTTAAATTATTATAATCATTATAACGTTTCATAAATAAATTGTTTATTTCTTCTGGACTATAAATTAAAATATCTCTAACATTTATAATTTTTAAATAATTGTCTTTAATTTTTTCAGGAATTACTGAAGTATTTTTAATATATTCTTTAATTTGTTTAAATTTATAATAAATATAATTATTTGTTTTATATAAATCCATTGTATCATCTTTGGCAAATCCTTGAATTACAATAAATCTAATATTTTCATTATTTATCTTCAAAATAATATTAAATCCATTCTTTTCTTCAATTAATGAATTTAAATTATCAGTCTTAATAAAAAGTATATTTTCTTGTTTATTATTAAATAAATTCATTAAATTATCATATTCAAATTCATTCATTCTATCTTTTTCTTGTTTTTTGTTTTTAACAATCATTTCTGATAAATTTCTTAAAAACATAGGAAATGCATTTATATCACTTATAATTATAGATGATGTTTTCATATTTTCTTCAATTAATGGGACTAATGTTTCTTTGCCAAATGGAAATCTTTTAATATTATTATTATCATTATTATAATTTATTTTATTAATATGATTAAAACTATCCCAACATGAAATACCATTAAATAATCTCGACATTAAGTTAATATGAGACATTTCATGATGATTTAAAATATTATGATAATTATTACCTAATAATAATTTTAATAATGATTTAATATCTGATGGAACTATATGATTTGAATATTTTATTATTTCTTTTTTAATATCATTTAATTCTTTTTTTAACTCATCAAATGGTTTTTCATTAAGATAAGATGTTTTAAAAAAATCTGGATATTTTTTAAGTTGATTTTTAATAGTTGTTAGTTCATTAAAAATCTCTGAATATCCATTATTTAATCCTTCATAGATTTTTAATTTATGAAGATTAATTAAATTATTTGACATATCGATGATTACATCTTTCATAAATATAACTTCATTTGATAAATGTAATAATTGATTTCTCAACTCTCTATTGTTATTCATATTAGACTATATTAACAATAATATTTTAAATAATATTATTTTATTTTATAAATATATTTATATGTCAATTAGAAAAAGTCCAATAAATAGTGCGACTGAATATAAAATTGGAACTATAATGATTGGAAATGATAAAAACAGATGGGTAGTTGATGAAACATCAAATGGTACTCATCGTTGGATACCAATATTAAATGCTGAAATAAATAAAATGAAATATTTAACTATTGATTATCTAAAAAAAAATATAAATAAAAAAATAAAATTATATTGTAGAGAATATCTTAATAATTGGCCAAAAAAAAATGATTGGAAAATAAATCCAAGAACACATTATATTATAGAATTTATACCAACAGGTAATACTATTGGTAAAAACACATTAGAAGGATATATTGATGGAAAATTATCATCATTACAAGTTGATAGTAAAAATAAAAAAATGGTAAGTTATAATTTAATGAACACAGAAACTTTCTATATTATTTGAAATGTTTACCAATATTTTTATACATTTCATCATTTATTAATATATCTATTTTTAATCCATTTTTTTTAAGAGGTATATTTATACTAAATACTACTACTTTCTCTCCTTTGGAATTATAATTTGATTTCATTGTAAATGAAGGTTTATTATCTTTATTATATTTGTCTTTATTATCTATTATTTCTTCATTATCATCATATATTTCTAAAATTTTCTTATTTATAATATCTTCCGTGGAATAATCGTCTAAATATAAATTATTATTTTTATTCATTATAATAATTTATATAATTATTAAAATGAATCGCATTTATCCATCCGCAAGTGCAGGGATAGTGAAAGGATATTTTAAGCAGTTGTATCTACTAATAATGTAACTTTTAATTGAACTCTATTATCATATTCTATATCTTTAATTTCAATTGGTATTAATTTAATATATTTCGCATTTACTCTATTAAAACAAATGAAATTATTTCTATTAATACTGTTTGATAAACTATTTCCATAAAATATATCATCATTTGAAGGTGTTTTTATTGATGTCCAATTATTTCCATCATTAGAATATTCTAATTTAAATTTAGCTAAACAATTATTATATGATATATGTTTTATAACTACACCATTTATATATTTTTGTTGTACTAATTTTATTACGAGGGGGTCTTTATTTACATAAATCTCACCACCACATATGTAATTTAAATCATAATATTTATTATATGCATTAGCTATATCATTATCTGTAAATTTAATTGAATATGTATTACAACCTGTATTTATTGGAGCTTCTAATTCTGGATCATTAATATTAAATGTAATTGATGATCTAAGTATATCTCTTATGTATGGTAATGTATATGATTCAATTTCATTATTATTAATTATTCTAGAATTATCACAATTATTATTACATATAACTGGTTCTAAAATATATTCAAGTGATTCTATATTGTTTGTATTATTTATCATATTATTATATAATAATGTAGCATCATCATTTGAACTATTATTAAATATTCTTAATGAAAGTAAACAAAATAGTTTTTCTATATTTATATTAATTTTTAAATTAAAGTTAGGAACATTCCAATCTTCTTGTGCAATATCGAGCTTACCAAAACCAATTTTGTCTATTATAGAATATGCCTGAAATAATACCAATATTAAATAATCTAATTCAGTTGAATTAGATATTATATTTAATAAACTGATGAATTGATCAATAAATTTAAAATTTTTTATCTTTTGTTGCATATTCGTAAGTGCATTCATAAAATTAAGATTAGTTGTATATGTTAAATAAACTCTAAATATACTATAAAAGAATTTAGCATACATATTATCTGTATCTACATTTTGCTCATTTTTTAATTTATCAATAATTGGATTAAAGTTATATGTTCTTAATAAAGCATCTATAATATTATAAAATGTTGCTTTTATTTCAGCAAGTTCTTCTGGATTTGTTGTATTATCAGATTTATCAAATCCGAGATTTACTAAGAAAAGTCGAAGTTCTGATAATTTAGATAATAAATTAGTTTTAATGGTAACAAAATTATTTTGATTAGTTATTAAAATATTTATTGATGGATACATTTTTGTATGTAATTCACCTATTTTAACTATTGTATCTAATCTAATTCTATTATATTTTTCTTCATTATAATCAAACAAACTTAATTGTCCAGCTGTAATATTAAAAATTATATTTAAAATATCTGATTTAAAATCTGTAATATTATTTTCAATAGGTTCTAATTTATTTCTTTGAAGTAATTTAACAATATCTATTTTTATTTCTTGATTATCTAAAATAATATCATTTATTTGATTTTTAATTGGTGCAAATGAATTTCTAACATTTAATTCTGTTTTATTAATATTATTATCTAATGTAAATATTGCAAACAGTTTTTTATCTACATTAAAAGTAGAGTCATCTAATAATAAATTTAATCTAATATGATTACATTTATTTTTTAAATAATTAAATATATTTGCAATATTTACACCATATAAGTATATTAATAATGATTTATATTCATATATATCAAAAAAATCCGGACATATAAATAAAAATATTCTTATTAATGGTTCATATATATTCAAATAATATATTATTTTTTTAATACTATTTCTTTCATTATTATTTGATGTAATTGAACTAGTAGTTATAGTTGGTATATTTATATTAGATTTAGCTAATTCTTCTATAATAAAATTAATATCAATATTATAATTTTGTAATAGTGATAAAATATTTGTTTTATTATATATATTATAAATTAATTTATTAAACATTATATATGTAACTAAAATAACATTATTATAAATTTTATAATTATCAGTTAAAAAAATAGGATTTGATGATGATGTTTGTGGTAGTTGAGTTGATGATGATGTTTGTGGTAGTTGAGTTGATGATGATGTTTGTGGTAGTGGTGAAGTTGATGGTGATAATCCTATCCAATTTGAATTAGGAATTTTATTTCTAAAAGTTGTATCATTATAACATGTATAATAATTATAATAATATACATTAACTGGATTTCCAATATAATTAATTGTATTATTAATAGTGGGACATGAACCTTCAAATGTTATACTACTTAAACTACGACAATTTTCAAATGCAGTATTATGTATTGATGTTACACTATTTGGTATAATAATACTAGTTAAACTAGAACAAGTGGTAAATGTATAAATATCTATTTTTTGTATACCAGTTGGCAAATTAATATTTATTAAATTATAACAACCACCAAAAACATTCACACCTATATCTGTTAATCCATCTGGTAAAATAATACTAGTAATATTATGTGATTCTGCAAATGCATTATCAACTATTTTAGTAACACCAATTGGTATTGAATATATATTATTTATTTTTCCTGCTAGATATGCTATTAATGTTGTTTTATTTGCATTAAATAATACTCCATCTTGAACACTATAATTTGGTGAATTATTAATAAACTCTTTTAAATTAGAACACCCTATAAATGGATTAGAATCCATCATATTCAAATTAGGTGGTAAAGTAATACTTGTTAAACTAGAACAATAAGAAAATGCAAACGGTTCTATAGTTGTTAAACTATTTGGTAAAATAATACTTGTTAAATTAGTACACATACTGAATGTTGAATAATATATATTTGTAATATTTGTATTTAATTGAAAATTAATTGATTTAATATTAGAATTATTTATAAAAACATTTCGATCTAATATATTTACATCTATACCTCCAATTTTAGATGGTATAACTATATCCATTGGAGGTTCAAGAGCCATATTATATCCTGTAATTGAGTTTGTAGTTGCATCAAACATAAAATATCTATCTTCAGTTGGTGTTAATGTTATTAAGGATGTTGTTTGTGATATTCCAGATTGAAATTTTTCTATATTTTTTTTTGAAGAATATTCATAATATGATAATTTACTCATATAATTAACTTTATAAAAAATAATAAATTAAATTTTTTAATAGTTATTTACAATATTTAGAAACTAATTATTATCTACACTTGTATATTAACAGTATATTAACAGTATGTTAAAAACAATATGTCTCATCCTATTTGTAATTAATTTTAACATATTAATGAAATACTAATTTGAAATAAGATACCAGTAAATTAAATAATCTTTCTATTTCATTTTTATTAATATAAACTGCTGTAGTAGATGTAATAATTTCTCTTGGTATAGATGTAGTCGTTGCCATTGGAGTTGTAGTATTGGTTCCCATTGGAGTTGTGGTGGTAATTCCCATTGGAGTTGTTGTTATAATTTCCATTGGAGTTGTGGTGGTAATTCCCATTGGAGCTGTGGTATTGGTTCCCATTGGAGTTGTGGTGGTAATTCCCATTGGAGTTGTGGTGGTAATTCCCATTGGAGCTGTAGTATTGGTTCCCATTGGAGTTGTGGTTGTAATTTCCATTGGAGTTGTGGTTGTAATTTCCATTGGAGTTGTGGTTGTAATTCCCATTGGAGTTGTGGTTGTAATTTCCATTGGAGTTGTGGTTGTAATTTCCATTGGAGCTGTGGTGGTAATTTCCATTTGAGCTGTGGTAGTAATTGCCATTTGAGATGTTGTTGTAATTTTACTACAAGATTTTTTATTTGATTTTGTAAATAAATATAATAAAAAGACACATGCCAAAAATATTACAATATAAAATATAATTTCTTTATTCATATAATTTATATAGATAATAAATTTAGTTAAATTTTTATTACATCTTTTTAACTTTAAAATGTGAAGCTCAAACACAAAAAAATGTGTAATAGATTGTATTTTAATCAAAAAATTGATTATAAATTTAAAAATAAAATTAATAATAATATAATGAATAAAAAACAAGAATTAGGTCAATTTATGACCACTAATTATAAATATATTATGCAAAATATGTATATACCAGAAAATGTTAATATTTTAGTAGAACCATTTGTCGGTAATGGTGATTTATTAAAATGGGTTAATGATTTATCTAAATATAATATTGAATGTTATGATATTGATCCAAAAGAAATTAATTGGCAAGTAATTAATAGAGATACAATAAATAATCCACCATCTTATAAAAATAAATTTATTATAACTAATCCACCATATTTGGCTAGAAATAAATGTAATAATAAAGACCTATTTGATAAATATGATACTAATGATTTATATAAATGTTTCATAAAACAAATAATAAATGATTTAGCAGAAGGAGGAATATTAATTATTCCATTAAATTTCTGGTCTTCTATTAGAAAAAATGATATAGAATTAAGAAAAGACTTTTTAGATAAATACAATGTTATTAATATGAATATATTTGAAGAACAAGTTTTTGATGATACAAGTTATACAGTTTGTTGTTTTCAATTTAAAAAAAGAAATGAAAATAATATTAATATTAATATAACAATTTTTCCATCAAAAAAGAATATAATTGCTAATTTAAATAGTAATAATAATTATACAATTGGTGGTAATATTTATAATTTGAAAGTTAAAAATAATTATAAAATAACGAGAATTACTTCAAAAAATATAAATGATAATCCTGAATGCAATACTTGTATTATTGCTAAATGTATTGATGATAATTCTGATAATAAGATTGGATTAAAATATGATAAAAATATTTATATTGATGATACACCAAATCAAACTGCTAGAACTTATGCAACCTTAATAATAACACCACCTATTGATAAAAAAACACAAAAATTATTAGTTAAAAATTTTAATAAAAATTTAAATAAAAGACGTGAAAAATATTCATCTTTATTTTTAACTAATTATAGAGAAAGTAAAGATATTGCTAGAAAAAGAATATCATTTGATTTGGTATATTTATTGGCTGAATATATTTTAGATAAAATAGATAATAAAAATTGATAAATTGTTGTGCGTTATATTAACGCCAACATGTATCAAAGGTTATTATATTCGCTTTGCGAATTTTGATTTATTTAATTTCTAAAAGAAATTAAATAGCCTAAATAAAAATTGATAAATTAATAATTAAAGAGAATAAATATATATAATATAATGATGAATATTGAATTTCAGCCTATAATTAATATTGGTATGCTTGGTAGTGTTTCAGATGGTAAATCTACGACTGTTCATAGTTTAACAGGTATTAAAACTCAACGTCATAGTGATGAGATGAAACGTAATATTACAATTAAACCTGGTTATGCGAATATGAAAATATATAAGAATGAAGAAGGAGAATTAACTACACAAACTGGTAAATTGGTTCATCATGTATCATTTATTGATTGTCCTGGACATTATCAATT
>JACCDO012155536.1_pt1 | contig 11468 bp, 9 predicted proteins | sample 7446101 | NCBI WGS metagenome assembly JACCDO01 (sample SAMN15323440, study PRJNA562643) | freshwater metagenome | isolation source: river surface water | place: USA:Blue River Watershed | collected 2017-08-16
AGTGCAACCCATGCGGCAGGCAACACATAAAAGAGCAGGATATCAATAATAGTTCGACGATCTTCGAAAATAATTTTTATGCAACATACTAAAGGGTAGGTGCAATTATGTGACAACTGTGCCAGCCATGGAGTTGGGAGCTGTCTGCGGTGAACAGGCTCGTTATCCATCTTACTTTTAGCATAATCTTTTTCAATAACACTCTCATCTAAGCTCATATTCTGGTTATCTATATCAAGCAAAATAGTTTCTTGCAAATGTAAAATACTAGTCTGTCGATCGCTTGAATTTTCGTTCTCCTTATCAGGAAAGCAGTTCTTAGGCTGCAGATCTTCGACTGAGCATAGCTTTGTTTCCATAGAAACCTAATGCAGTATGGTTATAAAAGAGATTCACTATGTCACAATTGTTGCTTATGACAGTAAAATGAATAAAATTCAGCACAGAAAAGTCTCTTTCCCAAGTTGGGCATATTAAAAAATGTTGGCTTTTTTCTCATGTTGTTATAATTTTCTCATATATTGTTTATACTTTTTATTACAGCTTCGGAATGTATCCTTAATAAGGCTGATGAAAAAAAAAAGCACTGTTTTTTTTTAAATGAAATCAGTATTCTCTTTCTAGTTCACCCCCGAAATTAATCCAGATGATTACGAACACTACCTGTTTTACCTTTAAAACATTGATTTCGACGATGAATTTTTCTTAGGAACCTGCAACACTTAAACAAATAACATTATAAGTATAAACACAAGTGCATTGATTCCCATTTAAGGTTTTAGGGTCAATAGAATAGCAACGTAGGGCAAAATAAACATTTAAGCCGCGTTAAAACTACCGAGACACAGAGAATGTGCCCCACCACACGCCACATCCCCAATACGCGGAATCCCATGCTTTACACAAATAAAAACCTGCTTATTACCCGCGCCACACACAGGGCGCCAATGCCCTTTGCATGTCATTGCATCATCTTGAGTTTTAGAGGCACTTCCTGCTTCGTCTGCTGCTTGTTCACTTCCCTCGCTCTGGACTACGTCTTGTCCAGGCTTTCCATGCGGACTCCATCCCGTCCACCACAATCCACCTTCAGCATCACATGCAAGCGTATGCTCTGCGCCGCACCAAATTTCTAGCCAAGAACCGCGATGTCCTGGTGGCGGGGCGACAGGCAGAGGAGTTAAGGCATTTCCCGCTGTGTCCAAAGCGCCGTCCAAAGGGCGTTCAATGAAAGCCCATTGTCCAAGATCACATCGTCCCCAACCCACAAAACGAAGATTCCCGTCCATACCCACACCACGAGCAATGCAATGTGCCCAACCGCTACGCACATCAGTCCATCGTACAGTCGGATCCAGCGGAACGCGCTGCAGGCCATCATCTCCGCTATATGCACGGGGCCTGCCAAGTGCCCCATGTTTCGTGGCTCCTGCTGTAAATACTTCTCCGTCACTGGTCACGAAGACCGTATGTCTGGAACCACAGCTGACGCGAATGAATCGTACCTGCTCAACTTGCCAATGCCCAGTTGGAGGCGCCTGACCCCAACGTCTGTCGCCCCAACTATAACCTACACCGTCTGCGGTAACGCAGGCACTATGACGCATACCCGCTGCAGCTTGCACTATCCTGCAAGACGCTAAAGTGGTGATACAATCGGTTGATTCAATATCTGCCTGCAGTGTGAGCTTCTCAGCCTCGGACAATGACATCTGTGCCACGAAGGAAGGGGGTGGCACGCGCTTATCCACCATGGAGTAGTCCACCGGGGGCACACATCCGGCATTATCATAATCACGACATATAGAAATAAGCTTGCCATCTACGCGAAGCACAAGAGCATGTTCATGGCCCAACGCCGCAGCGACTACACCCACAATGCGGCGTTGGCTAGTTGCGATAGCATCTGGCGCTGCTGTCGAACACAAGCAAAGCTGCCCAACAATTTGAAGCTCGCCGCTACGCTTGCATAACATTGCACTGGAGCCACCGCCTGCGAACAAGTGATAATCCTCCAAACTTTTGACATTCGATAACGACATGACGTCTGCACATGTCGAGGCTTCGAGACAATAAACACCAGGTCCAGCGCCTGTGGTGCCAATTTGTGCAAATTCATTGGAACCCCAGCCGAGAAGTTTCAGCACTTCTTGCGATTGCAAAGCTGGCTCCATCTGAGTGTCACCTATCAGCGCATCAAATCCACCCGGGTAAAGACAATTCCAACGAAAGGCATGCCTCGCCCAACAATCAGCGTGACTGAAAAGGCGTTGACAGACGGCTTGTGTCAACTCATGCAGATAAGGGTCGGCAACATCGAAGTGTTTGTTTGATGCTTTAAACACATTTAAGTGATGATATAGACTTAAAAGATAATCCGAATTACGCCCACTAGGTCCCTCAGCAACGCTTATAATGTTGGCAGTCCGCCATATTGCCACATGCGAGGAATCTTCAAGACGATCAATTGAGCCATCATAAAAATTGGGATTTCCACACATACCTATGTAAACAACAGCTCTGCACTCGCGATAATCTTGTAGTCGAACCTGAATGACAGTACGACTATATCCTCCTTTTTCTCGTTCATCAAGGATGGCTAAGACATGTGCAGCTTGGGAAGGAGGAATTAGCCACACACGCCCATACGCCCCGGAACTGTCTGGCTTACCTTCTAGTATAGGGTAAAGTGTGCAAACTAATCCCGGGAAGCGAGTGGTACCCCGGTGGTCCATGCTATATTGACCAAAAAGACGTCCATGACTCAAACACTTTGCTTCCCAGCTCTCGAATGCACCAAGTACATCACCCGGGCGCCACAATAAACTTCCATAACCAAAAATAAGAAGTGGCTCTCCATCTTCCAGTTCAGATTCAATAGATACCACAGCCTTTCCATTGCAATCTTGCCAAATACCGAGCGCAGAATTCCAAAGAGCCTTTTGCTCTTTAGCCATAATCAATTACAACTAGAAAAGATTAACATCAATACAATATAAGATCTATTTTTGGGGCTTTTTCTTTCTAATATGGGATCATATGGGATCATTGGGTTACCCAAAAACACAAGGATATTTTCTGAAGAAGTGTCTCTTACATCGTTCGATATACTTTTTACAAAATGGACACATCCGCATTATCTTGGATTTCGGTATCTTCTGATAGCCATTTCCCGCTTCAGAATATTCCCATGGGTGTGTTCAAGCACTCTGGTGGACCTTCGCACATTGGTACCGCCATTGGCGAATATGCTTTGGATATCCATCTATTAGCTCAAAATGGACTCATGGAGGGACTAGGTTTTAGCTCTGCAGTGTTCCTAGAGCCAACACTAAACTCATTTATGGAGCTCGAGAGGCCAAGCTGGCGCGCTGCTCGTGAACGCCTACAAGAGCTATTAGTGAGTGGAGGCAGCAATACTGCTTTATCTGAAAACGCACAACTTAAAGCAGCCGCTTTAATACCTTTGTCCGAGATACAAATGCAGTTACCTTGTGTTATCGGAGATTACACGGATTTTTATTCATCTCGTGAGCATGCGACTAATGTTGGCATCATGATTCGAGGCGTTGATAATGCTTTGCAGCCTAATTGGTTGCACCTGCCAGTAGGCTATCACGGACGCTCTTCATCAATTGTGATTTCAGGTACCGATGTTGTGCGCCCTCGTGGGCAGCTTCAAATTAACAAAGATGATCCGAAACTGGGAAGTGAACACTCTCCGTCCAAGCTTATGGACTTCGAACTCGAGATGGCATGCTTTCTGGGTGGCAAGGCAAATCCCATGGGCGCACCTATTGATATGAGCAATGCCGAGGATCGTATCTTTGGAGTAGTGATAATGAACGACTGGTCTGCGCGTGACTTACAAACCTGGGAATATGTGCCATTAGGTCCGTTTACATCGAAGAACTTCGCCACCACAATCTCTCCTTGGATCGTATCATTGGACGCCCTACAGCCATACCGTTGCGCTCCATCCAGCGGTGCTGCCCAAACGGATCCTAAACCATTGCCTTATCTGGACGATCCCAACTACGCCCAAGGACAGTACGACGTCACCCTTGAAATCGGTATCCGCGGAGCAGAGGACTCAGAAACCAGCATTATAAGCACAAGTAACTTGAAGCACATGTACTGGAACTTTAAGCAACAGCTCGTGCACCATGCAGTCTCTGGCTGCCCCATGCGCGCGGGCGACTTGCTGGGCACGGGAACCATTTCAGGACCCGGGCAGGACAAACTGGGTTGTATGATGGAACTGTCGTGGCGTGGCACACGAGAAGTCATTCTCAACAAGGCAGCGACAGCAACTGGCAAAGTGCGCAAATTCCTCAAAGACGGCGATGTGGTGAGTTTGGTCGGCTATGCTGGCTCTGACTCTGGACCTCGCATCGGCTTCGGCTCTTGCGACGGTAAGCTCGTTCCAGCAGGCACAAAGCGCACTGCTTCTGAAGCTCTGGTATCCAATTTGCCTGTATTTACATTGCATTCTTACTGGCGCTCCACTTGTTCATGGCGTGTGCGTATCGCTCTGGCCCTCCATGGATACAGTTACAACTACACGGCGGTTGACTTGAGCAAATTAGTTGGCAACACCAATCCTATGTCTGTGTTTGATGCTGCATACAGTGCTGAAAATAGTATGGAACAGGTTCCACTTCTTGTTGGAGAAGGAGTAAAACTCACGCAATCTATGGCCATCATCGAGTACCTCGAAGACTTGGCTTCCTTGCGCAGCGGATTGCGCCTCTTTCCCACAGATGCTGCCACCAAAGCTACCGCCCGAGAAATGGCCGAGTTGGTGAATTCAGGTATTCAACCTATGCAAAATCTTGCAGTTTTGCGCCAGGTCAAAACAGCCAAGGTAGTGGGTCAGGACAACGAGACAGACGGAAAGGGATTCGCGACTGCATCCATGCATCGTGGACTTGTCAAACTGGAAGCCCTCGTTAAACAGGCAGCAGCCAAGGGCACAGGTCCCTATGCCGCTGGCACCATGTATCCTACTATCGCCGACGTCTGCATTGTACCACAGATTTATAATGCGGAGCGTTTCGGATTCAAAGTGGACGAACAGTTCCCTGCACTGGCCAAGGTGAACACTCTTTGCAGTGCTCATCCTGCTTTTAAAGCTGCTCACCCCGACGCCCAACCAGATGCACCAAAGGCATAATATCATGCATATATTTTGCGTCTGACTGCATGACCTTTTACAAGCCGATTAAGGAATAGAAGACATATATTCAGAGCGTATAAGCTTTAATAATTAACGACCAAATGATTAATATAACGAGGTGTCTCCTCACAACTTTTTGTCACCCGCTCTCTTGGCATCATCATCTTCTTCAAAGTCACGTCTTTTCGGATCTGCTGCTTTGGCATCCAAATCATAATCATCACCTGCACTGTCCTTGGCAGGGGATCCTTTTTCGCCATCGACCAGTTTTGAGGGTGAGGCGTTATGACCTCCATCTTTTGCATCTGCCTCATCATCATATTCTTTGTAATCGGCGCCTAAGTTTTCCTCCTCTTCGGCAGCTTCCATGGCCGCCATTGCCGCTTCGATAGCGCGTCTTCGTTCAGCAACTGGGCGCATAATTTTCATGAGCTTCACAAACGTATCATATTCGACAGATGACAGCAGGATATTAATATAATGCTTGGCCTTAGACTGAAAAAAATAGGGTAATCATTAAAATAAGAAGACGTGAAAGATTAGATCAAGTACAGGCATACACGACTAATTACGCAGATATTCAAGGACATAAACCATCATCGCAATTAAGCCCACTTAACGTACATCTTCTGTAGAGGCTTCGCTGCATCGCAGCATAAATTCCGATTGCGTGATTCCTTTTTCCTCACAAAATGTCTCTAGCTGCTCCTCGAAGAGCTTGTGGAACTCTAAATAATAATCCATGTATTCGAGCTTGTGCTCTTCATCATCACTAAAGAACATAGCATGACTCAAGAAATAAGTTTCAAACATGCTTTGGAATTTGTTGCTTGCAACAAAATTAACCAAATCACCAACAAAGGCATCATCGTAATTAGACCCATTGAAATCAGGACGCCCTTCTGACATTATGCAATTTTTCTGGCACTACGCGAGAAATAGAAAAAATATATGAGTGATTATAGGATTTTCCCAAATAGCGAGCTCTGGTCGCAAAAACTTTATCTCCCTTCGAGCAATGGAAGTCTAAGATTTTTCCCTCATTTGCGCGTTTTCGAATAGACCGGAAATGATGTTTTTTATTTCAAATATATTATTTACATCAAAACAAACATATTTTTATTATTGCGAGCAAATCAGAAAGAAAGTTAGCATGCATTCGGCTTGCAAAATAGAAACACCATAAGTTCGGATCTTGTTTTGTGTTTAAACAGTTTACATTATCAAATACAAGGCTGCACAAATAGCGATAAACATTAAAACCAGGCCTGAAATCATATCGGCGCGAATTATGCTGTCTTTAAGTACCTCGCGTTGCAAGCGCCAACCTAAAAGCTCAATTTCAAACAGAAGTGTTGCGCCTGGAGGAATGGGCCCGACACCTGTGTTTCCATAGGCATAATCCGGTGCAATCTTCACTTCGGCCTTTTCTCCTCGACGCATCGTTGCTACGACTTTATCCCAACCTAGAATCACCTGACGCGCACCTAATTCAAATATGAAAGGCTGATTGCGTTGCACGCTGCTGTCGAAGACTACGCGGTTATTAGCAAACTTTCCAGTATAATGAACTTCTACTGATGATCCAACAGGGGGAAGAGTGTTTCCATCCGCATCTACATAATCTTTGTCACCAACTGACAGAATTCTTTTCGTCACTTGCCCGTCTGGGGTAACATCTATGGAATCAAACCCTTGAAGACGTTGTCTGGTTTCCATTTGAGAAAGCCTCACCGCACTAAGAGTTATTTATATTATTTCTTATACTATGCTTGTAAAGGAGTTCTTCAGTTATCACTCGTCGCGTTGCCTTGTAACTCCTAGATCTTGTGTTTTTTATTATTGGCATTGGTCCAGCGAAACGCGAAATAGAAGAAACACGTAACTTTACGCCTTGGAATCAGCATTATAGAATCAAAAATGTTCAACAATCTAGCCCGCATCGCAGTTCCTGCACTTCGCGCTTCTGTTAGCCGTGTTGCTGTACCAGTTCCTATTTTCCGCACCTCAATTAGAGCTTTCGGCGCTGGGCACTCTGAGGTAAGTTCTAAGTGATGTCTGTGATATTCTTTTTGAGTTGAAGACAGTGCTCTCTATCGGAAGATATTTCTTTGCAGCTAAAATTTATCGTATTTTCGGAGTCCATTGTAATTTTTCGCTTTTACTAACGTGCTCATTGATTATTTTTCCGTACTATCATAATATCCCTCTTTTAACATTTCCTAAAACAGAATTTTCTGGACCCCAAAGTGGTCACTGAGCGTGTTATCGCTGTAATTCAGAATTTCGAGAAAGTTTCATCAATTAAACACAAAGTAACACCAACGGCAAGATTTAAGGAGGACTTGGACTTGGATTCGCTTGACGCAGTCGAAGTGGTGATGGCTGTTGAAGAGGAGTTTGCTATCGAAATCCCCGATAGCGAGGCAGATAAAATCTGGTCTGTGGCTGAAGCAGTTGCGTATGTAAGCGGACATCCGATGGCCAAATAAATAGACGTGTAACGTGCGGCCGGGGGCACTAAAATGAAGCATTATGAACAGGGGATCAATAATTGATCCAACATGTTTCTGTAATTCAACTTAAACGAGCACGAACACAAGCACTTATATTTATATTACATAAAAACAGCGATACGATCACGAATTCGCTCCCGACAGAGCGGACAGTCCAACAGCATTTCGTTATTCGCACATTCCTTGCACACACAAACGTGGCGACATGGCAACAACACGACAGACTTTTCATTGGTTTGACATACAACGCACATACGACTGTCTTCCAAATTTTCAGACACCATCTTGTTAATTAAGCCCAGTTTATGCTCTTCTACTCGGGCCAGGCTAGCCTTCAGATAACGTTCCACTTTGTCGCATTCACTCACAGTGGTTAATTCCCTCAAACCCTCAGGCTCACCACGCAATAACGCGAGCTCTTCAGTACATTCCAATAGATGCTCCTTCAGAGCCAATAATTGCTCTTTTAATGCGATGTTCTCTTTTTCTGTGACATGGGCTGATATGAGCTCTTCTTCAAGCTGAACACGCAGCACTTCAGCCTCACTAGCTTTGCTAGACAACGACGCCTGTAGCTCTAAGATGTAACTCGTGTGGTCCACACTCGCTTGTCCCATTCCATTCCCACTCGATCTGGTTCCCGCAGCATCATTGATTGCACCGAGGCTCGGCGAAAAAGCATAGTCCTTTGGCGCAGCTAAAGGACCAGCAGATTGTGAGGCGGAAGAAAAACTATCTGTGCGCTTGTCTTGTGCCTTCGAAGATGGTCGCCGAAGGTCAAGAGACGATGATGATGAGGACAACGCTTGTCCCTGCATCGCAGCAGCTTCTAAGGTGAGAGTAGCGTTACCTGTGACTTTCTGTTCTATTCTATGCACATTCGAATTTTGGGCTCTATTGCCTCCTTCACTTTCACTTCCGTGTTTACTTTCCGCCAGTGTAGAGGAGTAAGAGGTCGCTCGTACCGAGGAGTTTGCTTGAGAGGTGGCAGGATTATGTCTATGCATAACAATACGCTGACACACATCATCATAGCCTTTGGCTTTCGCTACATCAAACGCGGTTTTGCCATCAGAATTTTTGACATTTACATTGGCATTATGGTTTAACAATAGATTCACAAGTGGCTGATCACCTCTACGTGCAGCCACATGAAGTGCAGTTAAGGAATCTGCCCCTCGAGCGTTGCAATCTGCACCATAAGCCAATAATACCATGGCGACATCAATATGACCCTTTTTGCATGCTGCTAGTAAAGGAGTCTCATCATCTTGACCTCGCCAGTTGACATCAGCACCGATGCTCAAAAGTGACTCGCAGTCCTCGGCATTTCCTCCTTGAGCTGTTGCCAATAAAAAGGACTCCTTCAATCTATCGATTGATCTGCTAAACATGGGATTGGGGTTTAAATCATGCATTTCGTCACTCATGGCGGAAATGTAATGACTGCTGCACGTTAAATGAGTCGGTGGAATAACGGAGCTCTTAGTAAAAGCTTTCAGAATGATACCGAAAGCGACTACGCAGAATATATAAGCAAATCCTTATCTACTTGTACACTAACACTCACGAATATGATGTAAAATACCTTGGATAGAAGTGCTCTTTAAAGAATCTCGCGATTATTTAATTGCCCGAGATTTCCATTGGTTTTCCTTTGCTTATTGGAGAAGTGTAAGAGATAAACATGTCTAAGAAAGAACAACTAGCTCCAGGTATGTCTGTGCCAAAGCGCAGTCTTGTTACTGGTGGTAGCGGCTTTGTGGGTCAGCGACTTGTGGAGATGCTTGTGGAGCGAGGAGCTACATATGTTGTAAGCTTTGATATCGCACCTAAACCTTCTAATGCAAAAGAAAGCAGTGCCATCAAGTGGATTCAAGGTGACTTGACCAATGCCGAAGAGGTTATGCGCGCTGCTGCGGATGTAGACTGCATATTTCATATCGCAGCCTTAGTAGGACCTTATCACCCTGACGAAGCCTACCTCAAAGTGAATTATCAAGGCACACTTAATGTTTTAAATGCATGCCGATCACATGGTATAAAGCGACTTGTCATGAGCTCATCTCCTTCCACACGTTTCCCTTATCCTGATCCGAATGTTAATGGATATAGTGAGCAAGATCTATTTGAGTTAAACAAGGGTCACTATGCACCACATTTCCTGCAGCCATATGCACGCACCAAGGCGATGGGAGAAGAGGCTGTACGTAATGCTTGTGGGACAAAGGCGGATGATTTACTCACAATCGCAGTAGCGCCCCATCAAGTTTATGGCCCGAACGACATGCTGTTTTTACCCAGTCTCCTTGTAACTGCAGCCTCTGGAAAATTGCGCATTTTCGGCGACGGTGAAAACATGATATCTTTCTGTCATGTTGACAACTACTGTCATGGTCTTCTTCTTGGATACGAGGCCCTATACCCAGGGTCTCCTGCATTAGGCAAGTTTTATGTTATCACAGATGGACCGGCCCAGAAATTCTGGCAGGTACTTGATCAGGCTGTTGTTGGTATGGGATTCCAGTCATTATGGTCCAAGATGAAGCTACCCACGTGGCTCATGATGATATTGGCTCACATTGTTGTGGCGGTTGGTAACATCTGGTCGCTGTTTACAGGCACTCCGAAGCACGTCGTCAATTACAAGTTAAAATTAAATCCATTTTCAGTAAAAATGCTTGTTATTAACAGATATTTCAATATAGACGCTGCCATAAAAGATTTGAAGTATAAGCCATTGATTAGTTTTGATGAGGGCTGGGCAGATACAATCGATTGGTTCAAGCAAAACTGGTTACCCAAGTTTAAAAGTAGTAAAACCAGTTAATGGATCATGCTTCTAAAAAGCATATCTACTTATAATACAGAGTTGTATTTAGAATTGCTGTATTTGTGTTTTGATTCAATTAACATGACTCATGCATGGTTAGACGGCTATCAGCAATATTTTCTAAGTTTTAGTTTCAATGTAGATAATTATAATTAACAACAACCGCTATCTAACATCCCTAAAGCAAACAAGAATGAAAAAGGAAAGCGTCCTTACTTAGAATTTCTGTCTGTCAAGACCATCCATAATATAGTAAAAGTTGGGGGCAGTAGCACCTTCGGGGTAAATGGAAAAGATCATGGAATCGGGACAGAAAGAAGGACCCAAGTAGAACTCAAGATCCTTGAAATTGGTCAAAAGGAATTTACCAATATTGGCAGCACGTTCTCGGAAAGCCTTACGATCATCAACAGGCACGTTCTTAGCCTTCATCTTTTCAAGGAGTTGGTTCATGAATTCCTTAAGCCATCCCTTAAAGCCAGCTACATCCAAGTCAGTCTGCGTGTAAGAGAATTTATCAACAACGTTGTTCACCATCTGTGGCGTGTTGTCAGCAGGGGCAGCACCTCCCTCTTCACCCTCAGCATCAGTGCTACCGAAGGCATTACCACACCCGATGTCCACATTGTCACCAGCCTTGGGCACTAACTTGGAAACAACCATCTGAAGTCCCTCCACCTAAAAAAGTAACAGCAAAGAATTTAAAGATAGATGATTTATATTTAAATAATGAAAATAAATTAGTTGGATGCACTTTTGGACATCATTTGTAAATAGATTCAGCAGGATCTACTCAAACTTACTTTGTTGCCCTCAGCATCTGTAACATCTAAGAACGGGAATGAATCAGAGACGAACTCATCGCCGCTAAGCTTGCACGTGTACACAATCATGGTTGCTTATAAATGCCCGGAAATACCAGCCAGCGATTGTCGTCTGC
>JACCDO011020020.1_pt1 | contig 11465 bp, 8 predicted proteins | sample 7446101 | NCBI WGS metagenome assembly JACCDO01 (sample SAMN15323440, study PRJNA562643) | freshwater metagenome | isolation source: river surface water | place: USA:Blue River Watershed | collected 2017-08-16
CTGCGATCGGTAACTGAGAGACTTTTCGAATGCGAGAAACAAGTTCACCGGCAGCGCTCGATACTGAAGTGCGAGCGCCTGTAACTCCCATCAAACTTGCGGCGTAAACAAATCCTGAACATGCCTCTGTAACTTGCGCTAGCCGCAGATCTGAAGTGCTTGGCGCAACAACATACACTCGATTAATCTCATGATTATTAGTCGTCGAAATCCATTCGGAGGATTCTTCAATTGTGAGATCTGGGGTTATAACTCCAACGCCACCAACTGTTGCGAGATCGCGTACAAAATTTTCTACACCAAATTTCTCGATGGGATTCCAGTAGGACATCACCAAAGCCGGAACCTTTATCTTAGAAACAAGACTAAGCACATCACTTGCTCCAGTCCTATTTCGCAAAGAAATCTCAGCTGCTTGCTGAATTACAGGACCATCCATGACGGGATCGCTGTAAGGAAAACCTACTTCCACAATGTCAACGCCGCCTTCGACCATCGCATTTACGATTTCAGATGTTAAGTCTTTTGAGGGAAATCCCGCAGGCATGTATCCGATCAGCGCAGCTCGGTTGTCGCTCTTTGCGCGTGAGAATACTTCACTCAAACTCATGATTATTTGCCAAGCTCTATAACGGAATACCAAAGTATTGCGCTGCGGTCTGGACATCTTTATCGCCACGTCCAGAGAGATTTATAAGAAGAATCGCATCTTTACCAAGTTCATTTCCAACTTGGAGCGCACCAGCCAGAGCATGAGCAGTTTCAATTGCAGGAATAATTCCCTCCGTTTTTGAAAGCAGCGCAAAGGCGTGCATCGCTTGGTCATCGGTGATTGCGCGATACTCGGCGCGTCCAATGTCATGAAGATATGCATGCTCAGGTCCAACTCCTGGATAATCCAATCCAGCAGAAATTGAATGTGACTCAACAGTTTGGCCGTTCTCATCTTGAAGAACATAGGACCGAGTTCCATGGAGAACCCCAGGCGTGCCGCCAACGATGGTGGCCGCATGCTTTCCTGATTCAACGCCACTTCCGCCTGCTTCCAATCCAATAAGTCGCACATCAAGATCATCAATAAAGGGATGGAAAATTCCGATGGCATTTGATCCACCGCCAACGCATGCAAGTACTGCATCAGGAAGTCGACCGGTTAATTCCAGTACTTGAGCGCGCGCTTCTTCTCCAATAATGCGATGAAAATCTCGCACCATCGTGGGGAATGGATGCGGTCCAGCGACAGTGCCGAGCAAGTAATGAGTTGTTTCAACATTGGTTACCCAGTCACGCATTGCTTCATTGATTGCATCTTTGAGAGTACGTGATCCCGTGGTTACGGGAACAACACTTGCGCCTAATAACTTCATCCGCGCAACATTGAGAGATTGGCGCTTTGTATCTTCCTCGCCCATATAAACAACGCATTCCAAACCAAGGAGAGCTGCTGCAGTTGCAGAAGCAACACCGTGCTGTCCTGCACCAGTTTCAGCGATGATGCGCTTCTTACCCATACGTTTAGTGAGAAGTGCTTGACCTAAAACATTATTGATTTTATGGCTACCGGTGTGATTGAGATCTTCACGTTTGAGGAGAATCCGAGCACCACCTGCGTGGACTCCAAACCGTGGCGCCTCTGTGATGATGGATGGGCGACCCGTATAAGTGCGATGGAGTGCTTCTAATTCGTGCTGAAATTCTGGATCACTGAGCGCTGCTTTATGTGCGCTATCCAATTCATCAAGAGCTTGAATCAGCGCTTCCGGAACAAATCGACCACCATAAGGACCAAAGTGTCCGATGATTGATGTCTCTTCCATATCGCGAGTCTACTTTTACCTATCTATTTCCGACACTTAGGATTTTTTCACGCTTATAAATTCAGCGATACTCGCTACGGGATCCCCAGATTTCACCAAAGTCTCCCCTACAAGTATGGCTTGTGCACCAGCACTGCGGGCTAATTTCACATCATCAATTGTTGCAATTCCTGACTCTGCGATCGAGTAGATATTGCTTGGAACTCTCGGGAGTAAGGAAGTGAAATTATTGAGATCAATCTCCAGAGTCTTGAGATTGCGTGCATTCACACCGATTATTTCTGGGTCAACTTTCAGAGCTCTTTCTAGTTCACTAGCATCATGAACTTCGATGAGAACTTTCATCCCTAATTCACGAGCGAGCGCATAGAAATCCTGAAGTTGAACATCATCAAGTGCGGCAACGATTAACAATAGTAAGTCTGCTCCAAAGGCGCGAGACTCTCGAACCAAATATTCATTGACAATAAAGTCCTTGCGAAGCATCGGAGTTGATACCCGGGAACGCACCTCAACAAAATCTTGAAGTGAACCCCCGAACCGTCTTTGTTCGGTCAGAACGCTGATGACTGATGCGCCACCTTTTTCATAGAGCGCAGCTAGTTGCGCTGGATTAGATATCTCTGCCAATGCTCCTTTTGAAGGAGATGAACGTTTTACTTCAGCAATGACCGAAAAAGGTTTCGCTCTCAGTGAGTCCAAAGGATCACGAACTGGACCAATAGCGGCGATGCGTTCATCTAATTCTGCTTTAGAAAGTTCACGGACTCTTTGATCTTCGAGAACTCCAGCAATGATGGAATCTAGGACGCTCATATTATTTTTGTTGACCTAACAATTGCAGAGCATTCGCGGCAGCTATGGCTCCTAAAACTGCTGCAGCCTTATTAAGACACTCATCATTTTCATTTTCGGGAATTGAATCGGCGACTATTCCAGCTCCTGCTTGAACATAAGCAGTCTTCTCTTTAATTACTGCAGTACGAATAGCTATACATGTATCAAGATTTCCCGTGAAATCTACATACCCAATTGCGCCGCCATAAATTCCGCGTCGCGATGGTTCGAGACTTTCAATAATCTCCATCGCCCGTGGTTTTGGAGCGCCAGATAGCGTTCCGGCTGGAAAGACCGCGTAGAGAGCTTCAACTGGGCTTTTTGCCTCTGCCAATTTTCCTGTCACGGTCGAGACTATGTGCATCACATGCGAGTATCTCTCTAAATTCATAAATTCAACAACGTTGACAGTTCCTGGCGCACATACTCGACCAAGATCGTTTCTGCCTAAATCCACCAACATTAAATGCTCGGCTCGTTCCTTTGGATCTGCCAAAAGTTCTTCACCGAGTCGAAGGTCCTCTTCTGCATTACTAGAGCGTTTTCGTGTTCCGGCGATGGGATGTACCAACACTTCACGTCCCGTTACTTTAACCAAGGCCTCTGGACTCGAACCTACTACCGAAAGCCCATCAGCAAATCTAAATATATACATATAGGGGCTCGGGTTATGTAGACGTAGCATGCGATAAACATCGAGTGGATCCGCTTCGCAAGGAATTGAGAAACGCTGCGAAAGAACTACTTGGAATGCTTCCCCACTTCGTATCTCTTCCTTTACGGATTCGATACTCTTCATAAATTCTGCAGAAGTAAAGTTTTGTGTAAATTTTGGTTCTGGCTTTTCGCCAATCACTGCAACAGTGCTGGGGATGTTACCTCCAAGCAACTCACTCATCTTTTTGAGTCGATTAATAGCTGATGAATAAGCTAAATCAACTCTCTCGTCTGATCCATCCCAATTAATTGCATTCGCAATGAGAGTAACCGTTCCTTGAAGATGATCGTAAACTGCAAGATCGGTCGTTAACATAAAAGTAATTTCTGGGAGCTTGAGAAGATCTGGTGCAAGGTTCGAAATTCTCTCTAGTCGGCGAACCGAGTCATATCCCATGTAGCCAACAAGACCTCCAGTAAGTGGAGGCATTCCCGCAATTTTCGGCGAACGTAAGTGTTTACTTGAAATTTTCAACGCCTCAAGAGGATCAATGCCAATTGGTGCCCCAGCGGGCATTGTTCCTAACCAATGAGCAACGCCATTTTTCTCCGTTAGCGTGGCTTCGCTTGAGACTCCAATAAATGAATATCGCGACCATGCTCCACCATGCTCAGCGGATTCCAAGAGAAATGTGTTATCGCGATTTGCTGCTAACTTTGAATATATAGTCAAAGGGGTTTCATTATCGGCTAGGAAACTTTCTGCAACGGGTATCACATTAAAGTCGCGAGCGAAGGTGCGGAATTCCTCTAGTGATATTGGTTTCATGATCTTGGTTTCATGATCTTGGTTTCATTGTCGAGCCGCTTCTCTAGTCGCACTTAAGGCATCCTGGAGGTTAAAGGCACCGGAGTAAAGCGCTTTACCAATTATTGCTCCCTCGACTCCAAGTACGGTCATCTCACGCAGAGTTATTAAGTCCTCCAAAGTGGAAACTCCACCTGAAGCAATGACTGGGCTATCTGTGGCGCTACAAACTTCTCGCAATAAATTTAGATTGGGGCCTTGCAAAGTTCCGTCTTTATTAACATCAGTCACAACATAACGTGCACAGCCCTCGCGATTTAGCTTAGACAAGGTTTCCAATAGCTCTCCCCCGTCACGGTTCCATCCACGCGCTGCAAGAGTATTTCCACGTACATCTAGTCCCACCGCAATCTGATCACCGAAACGCGAAATTACCGTTGTGATCCAAGCGGGATTTTCCAATGCAGCAGTTCCAAGATTGATTCGCTCACAGCCTGTGGAGAGAGCGCGTTGAAGAGTTTCTTCATCGCGAATTCCGCCAGACAATTGAACTTTGATATCTAGTTTGCCAATCACTTCTGCGAGTAATTCAAAGTTCGAACCCGTTCCAAATGCTGCATCTAGATCAACGAGATGAATCCACTCTGCTCCCGCGCCTTGGAAGTCAAGCGCGGCATCAAGGGGCGACCCGTAATTTGTTTGATTCTTCAGCTCACCTTGAATCAATCGAACTGCTTGCCCTTCGCGGACATCAACAGCGGGCAAAAGGATGAGCGGTTTCAAAGCAAGCCCTGCTTTTCTGAAATCTCAGAAGTACAAGAAACAAGCTCTGCAGTGATGTGATGAGACACCACCAAAGTCTAAAGGAGTGGGGAAATTCCTGTCAGATAATTAAACGAGGCAGTCTGGACCAAGAATTGACTTGAGATCTGCGCTTAAACTCGGTGAGGCAGTAATCTTCAAACCATCATCAAGGCGTAGAACTGTGTTTTTGTTTCCACCTTCAATCTTCAAATGCACTTCACGAGTTCCCGGATGGGAGCGGAGAATTTCTTTCATCCGATCAACCACAGGTGGCGTGCAACGCTCCGCTTCTAATTTAATGACAAACGGCCCAATGGGAGCTTGATTGATATCCGGTATTGATAGATCAAGCGCAGTGACTTGTGGTGTTTCTTCTCTCTTATCAATTCTGCCTCTCACAACAACAATTCGGTCTTCAATCAGGTTGAGTGCGTGCTGCTGGTAGGAGTTTGAGAAGAAACGAACATCGATGCCACCTTCTAGATCTTCGATAGTAACAATCGCCCACGGTTGTCCCTGACGACTTACTTTTCTTTGCACGCTCGTGATGAGTCCTGCGATAGTAATGACTTGTTCGTGGCTTACACCGTCATCAAAGATCTGGCTTATGGAAATATCAGTTGCGCCTCTCAGCACATGTTCGACACCTAACAATGGATGGTCAGAAACATAGAGGCCTAACATTTCCCGTTCATAAGAAAGTAAAAGTGGTTTTTCCCATTCCCCAGCATCAATCTCTAGTGCGATGCCGGTAATTTCAGAATTGGCGTTAATTCCATTGCCGCCAAAGAGATCAAATTGCCCGATGGACTCCGCACGCTTTGTTTCCATCACTGAATCAATAGCCTCAAGATAAATTGCCATCAAACCTTTACGAGAATGACCTAATGAATCAAAAGCGCCTGCTTTGATCAAGGATTCAATTGTTTTTTTATTACATACCTGAACATCAACTTTTGCAAGGAAATCGCCAAAGGATTGGTAGCGCCCCTTCTCGGCGCGGTTTCGAGAAATCGATGCGACAACGTTCTCGCCAACGTTACGAATAGCTGCAAGTCCAAAACGAATATCGGTGCCCTTTGGTGTGTACTCGCCATTTGAGTCATTGACATCAGGTGGGAGAACTTTTATACCCATACGGCGACACTCGTTGAGATAGAGCGCGGACTTATCTTTATCGTCTCGCACGCTGGTGAGTAATGCAGCCATATATTCAGTTGGGAAGTTTGCCTTCAGATACGCGGTCCAGAATGAGACAACTCCGTAACCTGCGCTATGAGCTCGGTTAAATGCGTAATCAGAGAACGGAATAAGGGTTTTCCAAAGTTCTTCGATGGCAACGCTCGAGAATCCATTTGCGCGCATACCTTCTTCGAAATGCACATACTCTTTATCGAGAATCTCTTTATTCTTTTTACCCATGGCTTTACGTAAAAGATCCGCGCGACCGAGAGAGAACCCTGCGAGTTTCTGTGCGATTGCCATGACCTGCTCTTGATAAACAATGAGGCCATATGTGTCACCCAAAATATCTTTAAGGGCCTCACTCAATTCAGGATGTATTGGTTCGATACGTTTGCGACCATTCTTGCGATCGGCATAATCATTATGTGCATTAACACCCATGGGTCCAGGTCGATATAGAGCGATAACAGCGGAAATGTCCTCAAAAGAATCCGGTGCCATAGAACGTAGTAGCGCGCGAATTGGTGCGCTATCAAGCTGGAAAACTCCAAGCGTTTCGCCGCGAGAGAGTAATTCGAAGGTCTTCTTGTCCTTTAGAGGTAAATCCTCTAGAACTACTACTTTGCCTTGATTCGATTTGATATTGCTGATGCAATCATCAAGCACTGAAAGATTTCGTAGCCCAAGGAAGTCCATTTTGAGAAGCCCGGTTGCTTCACATGCCACCATGTCGAACTGAGTGATGATTGAGCCATCTGCATCGCGGCGATGAATCGGAATAACATCAAGGAGAGGTTCGCGACTCAGAATCACGCCAGCAGCATGAACTCCCCACTGTCGTTTCAGGCCTTCAAGGCCGGTTGCCATTTCAACTATATTTTTCGCATCTGGATCAGTTTCGAAAAGATTTCTAAACTCTTGAGCTTCACCATATCTATCGTTTTCTTTGTCGAAAATTCCGTGAAGAGAAATATCTTTGCCCATGATTGCAGGTGGAAGTGCTTTTGTGAGCTTTTCTCCAAGGGCATAGGGATATCCAAGAACTCGAGTGGAGTCTTTAATCGCTTGCTTAGTCTTAATGGTTCCGTATGTGATGATTTGAGCGACTCGATCTTCACCATATTTATTGGTGGCATATCGGATCATCTCTCCGCGCCGTCTTTCGTCAAAATCCAAGTCAATATCAGGCATCGAGATGCGTTCTGGATTGAGGAAGCGCTCAAAGAGCAAACCGTGAGCGATGGGATCCAATGCGGTGATTCCAAGAACATAAGAGACTAGAGAGCCGGCAGCAGAACCACGGCCAGGACCAACGCGAATTCCCTGAGTTTTTGCATGAGCAACTAAATCTGCAACCACAAGGAAGTAACCTGCAAAGCCCATTTTGGTCATGACGCCAAGTTCGTATTGCAGACGTGCTTTATGTTCCTCTGATACTCCGTCAGGAAACTTCGCGGATAGACCGCGTTCAGCTTCTTTAACTAACCATGAATCTTCTGTCTCTCCGGATGGGACCGGGAACTTCGGTAGGAGATTTTCGTTTTCGCGAAGGCTGACATTGCAGCGCTCAGCAATCAGAAGGGTGTTATCACAGGCGCTTTCAATATCTTTAAAGATGCGGCGCATTGTTGCAGCATCTTTCAAATAGAACTCTTCGCTATCGAACTTAAACCTTTTTGGATCAGCAAGTGTTGAACCCGATTGAATACATAAGAGAGCGGCATGATGCTTGGCATCTCCAGCGTACGTGTAGTGGAGATCGTTTGTGGCAAGAAGCGGTAAACCTAATTCTTTGGCAATTTTTAATAAGCCATCTTTTACTCGACTTTCAATCTCAATTCCGTGATCCATGATTTCAACAAAGTAATTGTCGGCTCCAAAGATGTCTCGATATGTTGCAGCTGCTGCGCGGGCTTCGTTGTATGCGCCCATTCGAATTCGAGTTTGGATTTCTCCACCAGGACATCCCGTGGTCGCTATCAATCCTTGTGAATGCTGAGAGAGTAGCTCTTTATCCATGCGTGGCTTGTAATAGAAACCTTCAAGCGATGCCAACGAAGAGAGTTTAAATAGATTTGATAGACCAACATTATTCTCAGCAAGAATTGTCATGTGAGTGTAGGCGCCACCAGCAGATACATCATCTTCTCCGCCTTCAGCCCACTTCACGCGCTTCTTTTCAAATCGTGATTCAGGGGCGACATACGCTTCAATGCCGATGATGGGTTTAACGCCAGCCTTCTTCATAGTCTTATAGAAATCAAAAGCTCCAAAAACATTTCCGTGATCAGTCATTGCGATGGCGCCATCGCCAGAACGGGCTACTTCTTCAGCAAGTTTTTCGATACGCGCAGCGCCATCGAGCATTGAATACTCGGTATGGACGTGGAGATGAACGAAACCCTTGCTCACGGTCGGCGAGATTACTCCCCCGCACTCACTTGACCGCGAGCAACTCGAGGGCGCGTTTGAGGTCGTCGGGAAGTGGAGCGCTCAGTGTGATGCGCTCATCAGAAGTAGGTTGATTAAAAGTGAGTTCTATTGCGTGGAGCCAGGGGCGCTTCAGTTCAAGGCGCGCCGCTAGAACGGGATCACCGCCATATGCCAGATCTCCAACAAGCGGATGGCGCAGAGCATTGAAGTGAACGCGGATTTGATGGGTCCGTCCTGTCTCTAGTTCAACGCGTAATAAAGAGGCGCTCGAGTAATACTCAATCAGTGAGTAATGAGTGATGCTCGGCTTGCCATCTGCGACAACTGCGAATCGATAATCTTCCCTTGGATGTCTACCAATTGGAGCATCGATGGTTCCTTCAGAGGGATCGATGTGTCCTTGAATCAAAGTGTGATAAACCTTTTTAACTGTGCGGTTGCGAAATTGATTCTTCATGGCAATGTAAGAATTTTCATTCTTGGCAAGTAACATCAATCCTGAAGTTCCGGCATCTAAACGTTGCACAATTCCTTGACGTTCTTGTGGCCCAGATGTTGAAATTCGATAACCACGCGCTATCAGCGCGCCTACAACAGTTGGTCCAGTCCAGCCAGGGCTAGCATGAGCTGCGCATCCCACGGGTTTATTCACAACAACTACATCAGAATCATCGTAAACAATTTCCAGCTCCTCCATTGGAGTTGGTTTAAGTTCCAAAGGATCGTATGGCGCGGGCATCACAACTGTGAGTCGATCACCAACTTGGAGTCGATCAGATTTTGACAGTGGCTTCTTACCTTGTAGCACTTCTCCGGCATTAAGGAGATCTGCGACAACGCTTCGAGAGAGTTCAAGAATTTTGGCAAGAGCGCTATCAACGCGTTCTCCGTTGAAGTCTTCAGAGATCAAAATCGTGCGTTTTTCGCGCTCGCTACTCATTTAATGTTTTCCTGATCAGAATCGGCATCATGAGAAATCGGCTGGACATTGCGCATCGCTAGCCAGGTCATAAAAATTCCCGCACAGACAATTGCAGAATCTGCAATATTGAAGACTGGCCAGTTGGGTAGCTCAATCCAGTCAATAACCTCTCCCCGCCAATTTCCTGGAGGGCGAGTAGCGCGATCCCAGAGATTTCCAACGACTCCTCCAAGAAGCGCACCGAGAGCTATTGCCCATTGGGTGTTCGTAACTTTTCGCATGTAATAAACAATGAATGCGGCAACACATAGCTTCAGTGAGGAAAGAATCAATGTCGCGTCGGTAGCAAAATTAAACGCCGCACCTGGATTGGTGGCAAAAGTAAGTTTTAGAAAGTCGCCCAGTACTCGAATGGGCTCACGAAATTGAAGGTAGTCAACAGCCCAATTCTTAGTAGTTAAATCAATGGCAAATATCAGAGTTGCAAAAGTAATGAAAAGTCGTCGCGCGCGCTCTGCACGTGACGACGTTATCGGCGCTCTTCCTTCTGTTTGCATAACATGCAGAGAGTTGCACGTGGAAATACTTGAAGACGCGCTTTGCCGATAGCGCTTCCGCAATCTTCACAACGACCGTATGTCTTGGTATCGATGCGATCGAGGGCGCGCTCAGTTTGCAAGACCATATCTCGCGCGTTGTAGACCAAAGAAATTTCATGTTCGCGCTCGAATGTCTTCGCGCCAGCGTCGGCTTGATCATCGCCGGCCCCAACGCCTGAGGCTTCAATCAAATCATCCATCTCGGATTCGATCTCTTCCAATTCTTTCTTCAATCGAACGAGGTCTTTAGCAAGTTCGCTGCGAATTGATTTTAATTCTGTCGCAGTCCAGTTTTCCTCTCCCTCACTTATAAATGGAGCCGGAGCAGCCTTGATTGGCTTCAGAGACGGCGCTTTCTTTCCTGGTTTTGGCTTGCGCACAGGAGGTGGAAGTACAAGTCGTTTTTCTTCAACAACAACGATGTCGCTCACTTCTGCTTCGGGTTTGTAAACCGAGATGGTCGTTGCTCCACCTTTAGCTGTCGAACTTGTGAGCGCTGTCTTATGTGCACCCTTGATAATCTCAGTAGGTTTCTTGGCCGGCGCTTTCTTGGCAAGAACTGGCTTAACCGGCGCCTTTTTTACTGGAGCCTTCTTTGCGGGAGCCTTTTTTACTGCCGCTTTTTTTACTGGTGCTTTCTTGGTGACTGCCTTCTTCGCTGGCGATTTCTTCGGCGTAGTTTTCTTTGCGGGAGCCTTCTTAACATTCGCCTTGGTTGCAGGCTTCTTTTTAAATTTCGCCACAGCTGAGGAGAGTTTCTTTTTCAATGCCACAACGGCGAAGGCTAAGGGTTAGCAGGGATAAAAGCCACTCGCCCCGCGATGCGTTAGACTTGCCGCCTTACATAAACATTCGCACTGACCAGGCAATCACCTGTGAGCGAGTTGGAAGAAGTGGGTCAAGGCTCATTAAGAACCAACGGTAAGAAAGTTAAGTGGCAGCTAACGCTGCAAGGCGGGTGGTACCGCGGTCAATCACGATCGCCCCTCCATAAGTTCACTTTATGGGAGGGATTTTTTTATGGCTGAAAAGTCGCCATATGTAGCGCTTGCTCCAGCAATTGATCTACCTGCAATTGAGCGCGAGATTCTCTCATTCTGGCAAACCCAAGATATTTTTCACACCAGCGTGCGCACAAGAGCTGGTGGCGAATCATGGACGTTTTATGAAGGTCCTCCGACTGCAAATGGAATGCCTGGCACTCACCACATTGAAGCGCGAGTTTTTAAAGATGTCTTTCCCCGCTTTCACACAATGAAAGGTAAGCACGTCATTCGCAAAGCGGGATGGGATTGCCACGGACTACCTGTAGAAATTGCGGTCGAAAAAGAACTTGGCTTTTCTGGCAAAGGCGATATTGAAAAGTATGGCATTGCTGCCTTTAACGATAAGTGTCGTGAATC
>JACCDO012010220.1_pt1 | contig 11465 bp, 10 predicted proteins | sample 7446101 | NCBI WGS metagenome assembly JACCDO01 (sample SAMN15323440, study PRJNA562643) | freshwater metagenome | isolation source: river surface water | place: USA:Blue River Watershed | collected 2017-08-16
ACAAATATTGGTTTGTACCCTGCACCTACATCAGCCATTGACATAGTAGTTACTGGCGGTGTTATGCCAGCTACCATTTCAACTGATCCAACATCAACTGTTACATTAAGTATTGCCCCCGACGATATATTGCTTAAGGCAATACCTGCTTATGTTGCTGGAAAACTTGCTTTTAAAAATTACGATGACCCATCGTTAGTCGGTCGTGCGTTTTGGAAGGATTGGTACGACCTTACTCGCATGCAATTGTGGGCACAACAAGATACTTCATTGAAGTTACCGGGGTGTCCGTATGGTGTTCCTCCTATTCCGCAGAGCCAAAAATGAAAATAGCGTACGGGCGGTTAATTTTAATTATGTTAGCTGCATTTTTGACAAGTGCGGTACCTGAGTTTGACGCAGCTTGGAAAGCATTTCACATTTCAGATAATGCTAATTATGGAATGGTGACTAGAGCACTACTTCTTTCTAGCATAGAGGGTCTCCGTGCTGGTATACCTGCTATGGCAACTGCGTTGATTGCGTTTTTCATGCGGCAAGATACAGCTTTGCCAATGTTTTCAGTAACATTGCCGGAGGTGAAACGTGTCAGTGAAACGACGAGGGACTTCAATGGATAAGTTGCATTTAGACTGGAATCAACTGCTTGCTGGATTTATTGGCGCTGTAATTGGAACTGACTGGCCAAAGATCAGAACAATTATGCAAGGAATCATAACCGTCTTGTCCGGTACAGCTTCTGCAATATATCTAACGCCAATGGTTGCCAAGCAGTTAGGTTGGGATCAGCCTCATCAAATGATTGGGCTTTCTTTTTTACTTGGGACGTTAGGCTTGCGTACAGTGCAAGCATTTAACACATTAATTGAAAACACACTTAAGAAGGTTAGTCAGTAATGAATGAGTATTATGAGTTAGGATTAACTTCGTATAACGTATTAGATGGCGGGCGCATATCAGTCATATTTAGTGACGGACTCGCACTTGAGTATATTAGCGAGGAAACATTAGATCAAGATTGTGCCTTATACGACACTGAAATTATTGAAAACTTGCGTAAATATATTGTTTGTTATTGCGCTCATTTTGGTGGTGCGTTAATAGAAGGTAAGACGTTCGTGTTTGATTTAGCTGAGCCTAATGGCAATATTGTCAGGATTGTGTAATGGCATTAGTTACAGCCAACTGTTCATTTATATTGGGCTTTGATCAGAGGCCGTATGAAAGTCGTAGTGCATTAACAATAAGTGGTACTACAACTGGGTTAGCAATGCCATTTATTGCGGAGTTTACAGGAACTATTACTCGCGTAGTTATACCAATTGCGTCTGTAACTACTGCTGTAACAAATTTAGACATTGGCATACAAGCTTTTGGTGGTGGAGGTCTTCCGTCGGGCACATTTTTAGCAACGCAGAATACGGTTTCATTTTCAACGCAAGCTTTTCCGTCTAATTATGTACTTACTTTAACCAACCCTGTTTCAGTAACCATGGGGCAATTCTACTACATAGTTGTTATTCCTAATGGGTCATTTACTGGAAATATATCTTTTCATTATTTAATAACAACAGCGCAAAATTACTCAGGAATGTTAAGGCCATCAACTAGAGTTGCGTCTGCATGGGTAAGAGCTGTGTCCGGAAGTTCATCTCAGCCAATTTATGGATCTGCCACAAACTGGTATTCATTAGATCAACCAGCAATGGGCGCACAATCAAATTATCAATTTACTGTTACATTTACTAATGGTAGTGCCAACGTTACGTCAACATATAACACGGCCACATTAAATATAGACAGTCCAGTGCGATTGACAACAACGGGTACATTGCCAACTAACTTTGCAATCAACACTACCTATTACATCAAAACAACATCAGCTACTAATGTAACACTGTCAGCTACACGTGGAGGTGCTGCAATTTCTGCTGGGTCTGCAGGTACAGGCACACACACAATGACTGCATGTATTAATGAATCCGATGAAATCGGATTTGCTTTTACATTAGACGCAAATCACCCAGCAATTAAATTAGACGCACTTTCCATGTCGCTATCTCTTACCTTGACTAATCCGGGTATGACGTTCTCATTAAAGCAATACAATGCATCTGGAACACTACTGAACACGATAGAGGCATTAGACACAGACAGGTTTAATGGATCCGGCGTAGGGTTTTCATACTTTAAAAATGCAACATCGTCTGATATTTGGTTAGAGCCAAATACTAAATATTACTTTTTATTAGCATTTACTGGCACATTTACAGCTGTCCCTACAGATTGGCGTGTATTTGATTATGATAGTCAATTTACTAGAACAAGTGGAGCATTTACTACAAATTACGCATACAAGTATGGCGCTACAATTGTTGAAAATACAAATATGTATACGACATTTGGATTGCAAATAAGTGGAATAAGATACAACGACAGTGGTGGAGGCGGTGGATATATTGACGGGTCTTCATTTTTCAATGGAGGGTTTTCAGGTTAATGGCAACAATAAACGTACCTACATCTAAATTATTGTTGCCTCTAGATGGTTTTACTACAGCAAACTTTGGAGGCGCATCGGGATCAATTACTGGTAGTAATGGCGGTGTTGCCGTCTATTATGTGCCACAAGTTACGCATAATGTGACCACAATTGTTTTTCAATATACGATTAACACGGCCCCATCACCTAATACATTTGATGTTGGTATACAGGGTGTAAACACAACTACAGGTTTTCCTGATGGTACATTTATAACGTCTGGGACATGGACAGCTCCTGCATCCGGCTCTAGTTTTGCAACTATTACAGTAACAACAACATCGCTGACAAAAGGTACGGCATATTACATAGTAATTAGAAATGCAGTATCTGGATACACGGGATCTGTAAGTATTTTCAATAATGTAAATAACACTACAACTGGAAAAACACGAGGAGCGCATCAAAGGGCATCAGGTGTTTGGGCTGCAGCTTCAGTGCGGCCCGGCGGCGGGATTTGGTTATATGATGGAACTAAATATTATGGAACAGGATTACAGTCCACAAGCGGATCTGAGACAGCTGTAACTGGTGTAAATGAAATTGGCACAACGCTTACTCTCCCAGCAAATACGCCTGACATGTCACTGTATGGCGTTTGCCTTTACGCAGTTACCATTAACGCAGGTAGCCTTTACGACATAATATTAAAAAATTCAGCTGGCACTACACTTGCAACAATTACTCTTGATGGCGATCATAACCAAAACTACATATACGGAATATTTCCTTCTTCTCAGACTATAACTGCCGGAAGTAAGTATTACATTATGATGAAAGCAAACACTGGTACAACTCCATTAATACGAACAGCTGTTAATTTTAGCGGAGCCTTAATGACTGACGTAAGGAATGGAGTTGTAATGAACAAAGTTACATACAATGGAACAACGTATACCGAAACAACAGCGTCAACACTACAAGGGTATTTGCTATTTAATAATATTGCGTATACACAAACCGGCGGCGCGTCAGTGTATTCAATCCCTGCGTCTTTTAATCAACTTGATGGATAATGTGAGGTAGTTATGTTCCAAATAAAACAAAGTGATGCAGATGCAGCGCATAGACGTATTCCAGTACTTCTAGTAGACATTACAGATGGGTTTACACCAGAAACTGGTGTAACGGCACCGACTATTAATGTCAGCAAAAACGGAGCAACTCCTGCAGCTGGTGCTGGCACGTGGACTGAAATAGGTAACGGACAATACTACTATCAATTAACTACAGGTGAAGTAGACACACTTGGTTGGGTTTCTTTAAATATTGAAAAGGCCACTGTCAGTCGTGACTATAATTCAGTAGTACAGATTATGGCCTATGACCCATTTGATGTAGTAAGGATTGGCCTTACTTCACTACCAAACGCTGCAGCTGGAGCAGCAGGTGGTTTACCTACAGGTAATGCATCTGGTCAGGTTACCGTAGCAGGTACTGCTTCTGGTGCTATTACGTCATCATCTTTCGCTGCGGATGCAATTACAAATACTGCGTTGGCTGCAAATGCAGCCACGGAAATTGCAGGTGCGGTCTGGGATGAGCCTTACTCGTCGCATACAACTGCTGGCACGTTTGGCAAATTAATGGATCTATTGCGCAAGGCTAATTTAGCAACAGAAGGCACCGTGTCTGCAAGTGGGGCGCCAGCTAACTCTACTAGTTATTTCCGAACCTCATTAACAGGCGTAGACAGTTTTTATAACAGTCAAACAATATTGTTTACATCGGGGACATTAACAGGCCAAACCGCAGTTGTTAGTACATTTACGTCTACTAATGGAGTAGTTGAACTTTCTGATTCTTTGACTAGCACACCAACTTCTGGAGATGCATTTTTAATTTTAGGTGATCACGTATGGAGTAAAGAGCAAATTGCTGATGGTGTTCTTGCTCGTAAATTAGACAGTACTGGTAATGAGTCTGTACTTAACGGCGCATATACATCTACATCTACAGATAGAACAGTTCGTCAGGCATTGCGTATATTGCGAAACAAAGTTGACGCATCAACGGGAGCTACAATTGATGTGTACAATGAAGCAGGAACCGTGGTTGTTTGGAGTTTACCGTTAACAACCGCACTTGCAGATCCGATTGTAAAGGTAGGTTAACATGGCAACAACAACGGCGTTTACAAACGCAACAGAGGCAAGCCTCTTAAATCATTTATTGCGCGGTACATCGTTTGGTCCTTTTGGCGGAAATGGTAGTACTGGTAATCAACTGTATCTAGCATTAATGACTAACGTCGCTGGTGATGGGACGTTAGCTGAAAACGCATCAGGTACGGCTGGTTATACTAGCAGGATTGCAATTGGCACATCACCAGCTGCAACATTTGGAGTTGGTGGAGTAAACACTGCTGCATCTACAGCTACTCCGGGTCCACTTACAAATATCCCTGCTGTATCGTTTACTGCGTCAGGTGCAAGTATTACGATTGCTGGAATTGGCATTTGCACAAGTGCTACTATTAGCGCAACAGCCTCAACTGACACCACAATCCTGTTTTATGGTGACATTACGGGAGGATCTGTGACACTTGGTTCTGGCCAAACAATTACATTTCCTAATAACACGGGTATTGACATCCGCTTAGACTAATGGCGATACCAAATAGCGCTGGTTACATAACAGCGATATTTATTGGTGCAAGGCTTGCTGCTCCTCCAGTACCTGGTGGTAATAAATCGGCAAGCCTTAGTGCTTTTGCTACAGTATCTTCATCGGCAACAAGATCTGTCAGTGTTACCTTGTCTGGTAATGCTACAGCGTCATCATCAATAACTAAACCATCAAGTAGCGTTCAATCTGCAAATGCTACTGTATCGTCATCAATAACTAGATCGGTTGGCAGTACACAATCTGTAACTGCCACCGCATCGTCATCAACAACTAGATCGGTCAGTAGTGCGCAGTCTGCATTTGCCAGTACGTCTACTACTGCAACAAGATTAGTTGGCAGTACACAATCAGCGTTTGCTACATTGGCGTCATCAGCAGGAACAATATCTACTGCATCAAGTACGCTATCAGCGTCTGCAACAACATCATCAGGGATTGCAAGATTAGCTAGTAGTACGCAGTCTGCGTTCGCAAGCACGTCTTCAACAATAACAAGATCGGCTAGTAGTACACAATCAGCATTTGCAACAACGGCGTCATCTGCATCTGTTACAGTTTTTTCGGCGAGTGCTTTATCTGCATATGCAAGCGTTAGTTCATTACCTGCAATATCTGTATCTAGCACACAATCAGCATTTGCGAGGCTTGCAGCATCCACTTCAAGCTCTGTAGCAGCAGGTAGTTTAATTAGTGCATTTGCAACTGTCAATAGTTCCGTTACACGTCTTTCAACTGCAAGTATTTCAGCGTCTGCAACGGTTAATAGTTCCGCTACACGTTTATCAGGGACAAGTATTTTAGCGTTTGCAACGGTTAATAGTTCAGCGTCACGTTTATCAAGTACTAGCATCTCCGCATTTGCAACTTTGTCCTCTACTGTTAATAGACAAAGTAACAGCGCATTGTCTGCATTTGCATCGCTTGCGTCATCTGTTAATCGCAGTGCGTCAACAACGATATCTGCATTTGCCACAGTCGGTATAAACGCATCACGTACGTCCTCTACAACATTAAGTGCTTTTGCTACCATTGGGTCAACAGGAGTAGTTACTGGTGGCCCCATCGGCCCAGCGTCTGTCACGATGACTGGCAAGGCGTATTTAAATGTCAATGCTACCTACAACGTACTGTGTACTTGCCCACCATGGATAGTGTCAGATAATGACGTTTGCGCTTGGACAACTGCAAGTACACCGTTATCTGGAAATTATGTTATTACAGAAACATTACCTGACCAGTTTACGCACAGTTCGGATTTAACAGGTGTGTACAATAATACCGTGACACTTACTAATCAATTTACAAGAAAAGGGTGTGAGTAATGGCAACAAAGCAATTTTCTAATACGCAACAACCATTCCAGCTGGGAGACAGGGCGTTTATTGGTATTGACACGTATACAGCTGCTAACAGACTTCCCGATGGTTATTTTCAAACCCTTGACAACATATTGGTTTACGGAAACTCATTACAACCACGCAATGGTTGGTCTACATGTTGGCACTCGTCAACGCTTCCGTACAATGCAACAACAAGTAATCCAATATATGAATTGACAACCATTAAAGACAAGGGAAGTAAAAGTAAAGTTGTTTTTGCATCTGGGCAAAACGTGTATTCTTACGACACTAACACTTATGGTTTACCAAATAGTAGTTTTAGTCCTGTAATTGATAGAGCAACTGGAACAACATTAATTACTGCTAATAGTGCTAATGTGCGAATGACGCCATACGGACGATATGTTTATGGCGTAGACGGCGTCAATAATCCATTTAGAGTTAGAATGAATGGGCAAATAGTTGAGGCCGATAAATTACCGACATTAACGGACTGTACAAAATTCACACCAAAAGCTACAGCATCAACTATTAATGTAATGCCGGGTGATCAGATTAGTAGTACAAATGCTGCTCCTATTAATTTAGCCGGATTTAGTTCTGCTCCATCAACGTTAGCAAATTTAATAACAAACGGAGATTTTGCAACTGCTACAGCTACTGGATTTAGTCAGTGGAATTACAACACTGGTGATGCGCAAAGAGTAGATAGTGTTGTTTATACAGTTGGAGGATTAACGTTTAATGTATTTGCTCCAAAAACATCTTCCGTGGCTACCCCTACGGTTAAAAACTCAAGTAAATACATTTTAACCAGAGATGGCCAAGTTGGTAACTGTATAAAAATTGATCACATACAAGATTTTTTGTATCAAGACATTGATGTCAGGCAGGTGCTAGTAACTTACGATGAGCAACCGATTTATTTTACGGCTAATGGATCTAGTTCTACTATTACAACATCCGTTAATCATGGTCTTGCCATTGGACAATCATTAAAATTTACAACAACAAATGGAGGTGTGTCTAATACATCAATTTATTATGTTAAATCAGTTCCGTCTTCAAATAGTTTAACTGTAACTACTAGCTCTATTGTTTCCAGTGGATCTGTTGTTCTATTTGGATCAAATGTTTTACTTGGCGACAATACAATTCTCATCCAACATAACGCAGGTACATACGTATTAACGTTTTATGTATACAACCAAGATGATTTAAACAACTTTGTAAGTAATAACACGTTGGATGTTTTTGTGCGCGGTTATCAAAATACAGCATCTACAGCATTTAGTACAGCCGACCAAATTGCTGGAGCTGAGGTTTATTACAGTGCACAACCAGCTGCTGGAACTGCTCCTAGTGACTGGCACAAATTTCAAGTGCTTGTAGATTTTAGAGAATTTGATAAACAGCTAACTGGGATTCAAGTGCGCATTGCGTCGGCGTTTGATCGCGGTGGCGATAGCTTTGTGTTTTTAGATGACGTAAGTTTATATGCCGTCAACGCACAACTTCAAATTGCAACAATTCAAGATGACAGCAAAAAGTTACTGAAGTTAAATGCTAGACAATCCAACACAACATTTATTTCTACAACGCTGCCAACGGATCCGTTTGCTAATTTAATCGCTAATGAATACATAAAAATAAACTTAAGTTCGCCAACTGCTTTCACAACCGGTGTCGGCACCACTGTGACAACAACTGCAAACCATAATTTTAAAACTGGCGACATTGTAATGTTTTCAACTACTACTGGTGGCACCAGTACTTCAATACCGTATTACGTAAATTCAGTACCGACAAACACTACGTTTACTGTTACAACTGACAGCACTTTGACTGGCGCAACTTTCTCATTTTCATCGGCTGTCAGTTCGGGTGCAAACTACTACACTCAGAAATTTGATTTAAGGACCACTCAATCTTTAAGTGTTAGGGCTTTCTTTTCAGAAAAAATTAACCAAGATGTTCCAGCATTTAGCTTAGGAATACGAACATCAACAACAACCGAGTTTACGGGTCAATGCAAGTACGACAAGACATTAAATTACCTGTCGTTTGATTTATATCCAATATCTGCAGCAACACGCGCATTAGTGTCTACTATCATTTTAAAATTTGATTACGATGTACTATCTGTCTATGACAACGAATGGGTAATTAGCATAGGTGAAGTTGTCCGTCAGGGAGCATTAACACCACAGACAAAATATTCGTATTCATTTACTTTGTGGACGCCTTATACCGCACCAGTCAATGGAAGTTCTCCGTATTGGGGTAATCAAACATTTAGCACTGCATCTGGTTCACCAACAACAACATTATTAACATCTGGATATCACAAGCTCGGTGTTAATAAACCGATTGTATTTACAACGGCAATAGCCTCAACACCCGCAATTGTTGCAGGTACAACTTATTACATAAATGATGTTTTAAGTTACACGTCATTTAATGTTTCAACAGCGCCTTATGGGTCCGGAACAACTATTACTTTTCCTGCTGGCATATCTTCTGGGACGTATAACTTTACAGCCACTCCTGACCTGCCAAGTACTGACGGGTTTGAAACAAATGCAAGTACTTTTACGGCTGAAGTTGTTGTTACAGAAGCTGTAAACAAAGTGTCTGTAGAACTTGCAACTGTTGACCTACAAGTTGGTTCTGGCCACTATTACAAATACGCATGCGTGTACAGGAAAAATCTTTTAACCGGAGATAACGTTGGTCGGTTAATAGGAATTGTTGATCTTGATACAGGAAAAGGATACGTAGATGGAAACAAATGGGAAGGTTTTACATCTAGTAAAACAGGCACAACTATTACTATTATTGATCAAGTGCCTGATTCTCAAATGTTTTTTGATAACGGTCCGGGCACTAGGGGATACAGGTATAGATTTGGAAAAGATCAGTTTCCGTCGGGTGGTGACTGTGTAGCAGTTTTCAATCAACGCTTGTTTATATCTAAAAAGAATACTATTTACGCCAGCTGGCTATTAAACACAAATAATGAATACGGTATTTACACAACCGTGTTTTCCGATGTGACTGACCCAGAAGTTGCAATTAAAGGTGCGCAATTTTCCGTTAGTAATCAAACAGACGAAGAGCAGATTATGGGCATGGTTACAATTCAAGGCGATGGATTAATGCGTGACAACAGTACATCCGCAGCCCTTGTAATTATGCGCGAACATACTACTTATCTCCTTACGGGAGATAGTCCACATAACTTTGCCAATCAAGGTTTTTTACAAGGTTCTGGTTCGGGGTTAGTTGCAAAACGCGGTTGTGCAGTTTTGATGGGGCGATTAATTTTAACTACGGCTAATGGAGTTATGGAATTACAAAACACAATTTTAATTCCACGCGGACAACAATTAGAAGGTGTTTTAAATATACGATCGCAAGATTATATTAACGGCAGTTACAACTACGTATCAGCATCTGCTTATGCTAACTGTGTTATGTGTGTACATGACAGGCGTTTATTACTGCTTGCTCCAGAAGCCACAGCAAACGGAACTACTCCGGGCGCTGGTAATCCATACATTTACATTTACGACACTAGGACAGAATCATTTGACCCAAGGACAGCAACGCAGGTCAAAACAGGTGGATGGGTTAGATGGTTAAACCCAGCAAGGTTTACATCTATTATCGCGGTTGAAACAAGTGATGACACTCAGGATTTATATGCTGGTGGAGCTGATGGAAAGCTGTATAAACTAGATCGGTTTGCCGATGGCGTATATGCAGACGCTGCTGCAAACAGAACGTATACCGGAATAGATTGGACTATTAAAACAAGGAAATACGGACAGGCTTTTTCAGAAAGCAACATTTACTACAGTGCGAATAAAATACACGCTTTGAATTTACACTTTCAGAATTTACAAACAGATACACCCGTATACTCAAACTGGGTAATTACTGGTCAAAAAGGATATGCAACAGCAGGTACGTTCAGATTTCCGAACAATTCTGACAAAGTAATATCTATCAGAAGTATAAGCAGAACTGCAGATCAACAGACGTTTGATATAAAATTATCAGCAACAACTACGACTAAATGGAAGATGTTTGCAATACATGCAATAACCACTGAAGGAAATACACCGAGAAGCTAAATGGCAATACCATCAACTCCAGTTACTATATATCCAAGGCGTGATAATCCATCAACTAGGCTTGGTCCGGGAAAGTCTGCAGTTGTATTACAGTCGGACAACTATGCTGGATTGCCAGTTGTTCCGTATTCTCCATCCGCTTGTCAGATAGAATATGCTGATGGAACAAGAGATGTAACATTTGCCCCGTCCATAACTTTATGTGATGCTACGGCAGCGTCATTTACGCTTACATTGCCATCTTCTGCCGGATATGTTGGTAGGTCTATACGGTTTATTAAAATGGATGCGACGGCTTTTACTGTTTCATTTGCTGTAATGACTGGCGATACATTATGGGTTAACGCTGGATTTGCTAGTTTGTCAAAGCAGTATGAATGTATAGAGTTTTTAGCAGTTAATGATTCATCTAATGCGTTTGGGTGGATTGCGTTATTAAATAAGGTAGCAGTATAAGGAGGCAATTATGATTGACCCATTTGTAGGTGGAATTTTAACACAAGCATTAAATCCGTGGATTAAAAAGATGACGGATCCGCAAGCCAGCCAAATGATGAATTATCAGAAGCGGGCTATGGCTGCAAAGCAAAGCTACATACCTTATTACAACCAGATGATGAATACTGGTAAATCACAACAGAACATGTATTTGCCTCAAGCCAATAAGATGGCATCAATGGGTATTGAGAGTGCACTAAAGCCGCTTTCTGACACAGACTTATTTAAGGGTACTACTGCTGCAAATGCGGCTGTTCAAAGACAGGGTGACACAGTTAGAAGTAGTATGGCTACCGGATCTGCATCTCGCGGACTGTA
>JACCDO010504385.1_pt1 | contig 11463 bp, 9 predicted proteins | sample 7446101 | NCBI WGS metagenome assembly JACCDO01 (sample SAMN15323440, study PRJNA562643) | freshwater metagenome | isolation source: river surface water | place: USA:Blue River Watershed | collected 2017-08-16
AAGATAAAAATTTTGAAAAAATAAAAATAATTATAAGCAATTTTATTTCAACTGATATAATTGAAAAAAAAATTATGAATGAAGATGAATTTTATAACGTTTATACTGATACTATAATTCCAATACATATTTTATTTAAAAATAATTTCTTTAGTAGTTCTATAAATATGAGTGGTAATTCTAGATCAATATTTGCTAAAAATAGAGATAGCAATAATCAAAAAGATTCAAGAAGTGAAAATTCCTTAACTGAAGTATATTCTGGTTATAGAAATTTAGCCAGAAGCTCTGTTCAAGCTGGTGGTAAGAAAAAATCCAAATCTGGTAAAAATAAAAATTCTAAAAAAAAGTTATCTAGAGAAAGAGCTATTGTTGATGAAGAAGTAAGAGAAGAAGTTGATAATATTGACGAACTTGTAGATGACGAAGAATCAGAAGATAATGAATTTGTTGAAAAAATGAATAGAAAAGAATTAGAAAAAGAAGATAGAGAAAAATTAAGAAAAGAAATTTCACCTGATGAAGAAAATCAAAATGATGAATTAATGACTGAAGGTGACGATAATAGAGAAAGAGTCCCTATGGATGAAGAAGTAGAAAATGGTATCTCTAGAAAGAAAAAATCTGTTAAAACTAAATCAAAATCTAAAAAAACTTCTAAACCTAGAAGAAAAGTTCAAGATGATTCATCAACTACATTTGATTTAGATGATTTAGAGGGGGGTAGTGAAAGTGAAGAACAACAAAAACAACTTGGTATACCTTCTTCAACTCAAGCTCAAATGATGTTACCAAATCAAAGTTCAAACAACTCTAACTTTATGGCAAGACTCAAGAATGGTTCAAATAAAGACATGAATTCTGTATTCAAAAATTTAAATAAAGGTCAATTAATTCCTTTACTTCCTGAAATGCAAGGTATGTTTGATATTAATGCTATCGCTCAACAACAACAAAATATGCCTATGGATTTCTCTACTGAAGAACAAACTGTCATGGATTCTGGATTAATTAATTCTGGTATGGGTCAATTTGGTGGTCCTATGGGACAAATGCAATTAGGTCCATTAGGTATGGCTTTAGGTGCCCCTATGGCTCCTAGTATGATGGGTGGTCCTATGAGTGGAATGAGTCATTTAGGTTCTGCTGGTATGGGTGATATACCTTCTATCTCACAATTAACTCAAATGGCTCCTCCTATGCCACAAATGGCTCCTATGGGTATGCCTCAAATGGGACCTATGAGTATGCCTCAAATGGGACCTATGAATGGTTTACCTGGTCTTGGTGCTATTGCTGGTTTGGGTGAAGCTGGTGCACCTACTGGATTTGCTCCTTTACCTGACGTAGGAACATCAATTCCTTCAATGCAAGGTGGAAGTAAAAAAAAAAAAAATTTTTTTTTGAGCAAAGTTTAAATGGAGGAAGTGGTAAAGTCATACCTCCTTTTTCTGAACCTACTAATAGTCCTTTTTATACAGAAAATCAAAAACAAATTTTTAAACAAAAAAAGGGAGAAGAATTTCCTTCTGTTCCAGCTGGACCAAGTTCTTATCCTACACAAGTTCCTCAAGTAGCACCTAATATTCCTACTGCAGTACCTCCTGTTTCTAAAGATGATAAAGTCTTAATAGATCTTCAAGTCTATCAACAAGGTCCTAAAAAAAATCCTCTTGCTGATAAACAGGCTAGTTTACCTTTACAACCTTTAACATTGTCTAGTCCTTTTGTACCTCCACAATTTACTTCATATTTAAACAACTTTATGAAGAATTTTTATACACCTTTTATTTATAAAGACTATCATATCAATATTGGTGGACCTAATGCTAATCATGTTGCTGCTTCACTTATATATGAAGATGCTGTTCCTGAAGCAAATATTTATATGTCATATAAATCATTACGAGAAAGAAATAATCTTGTTGATTATATTAGAAGTAACTTCATTAGAGTAACTGAAGGTGAATATATTGATTTTCAAGGTGGAGAAGCAAGTTTAAATTCAAGATTAAATTTAACACAATTAAATCCTTTTGATCCTAATACACATGGAGGAGGTCCTTATAAAGGTCTTCCAAAGGATTTCTTAATTTTTAAATCTTGTTGGCCAATTACTTATAGTAAAAGAGAATCAACTGCTCTTTGTCAAAAAAATTCTGTAGGTCTCATAGTAAGAGTTTACAAATTAAGTCAAGATGCTTTGATTGCAAAATATCCTGAAATGCTTAAAAAAATTGTTAAACAAAATAGAACATCTGTTACTGTCGTTCCTCAAAATAACTCTCCTGAAAAATATGATGTTTGGAGAGATGTTAAATATTATGAATTCATTAGAGATAATATTGATAAACAATTTGTTTCTCCCAATTTTATACAATCATATTGTTATTTTTTAAATACTGATGCTAAATTTGACTTTGCTAAAGTTAATGGAACACTTCAACCAATTTATGATCCATCAGTATGTAAAACTGCTGTTGTATTACTTGGTGAATGTCCTAATCAAAATATTATCACATGGACTTCTAATGTTTATACTCCCAATCATAATATAATAAGTCAAGTTCAATCTGGATTTAAACCTAAAGAAAACTGGGAAACAATTATTTTCCAAATGTTATCTACATTTTATGTAATGGATAAACTTAAATTCACTATTAATGAAATGAATATTTATCATTTCTTTATTAAAGATGTTCATATTTATGGTGATAGTGGAAATCAATATTGGGTTTACAAAATTAATAGAATTGATTATTATGTTCCATGTAGAGGAGATTTATTACTTGTAGATCACAACTTTGGAGATATTAAATCTGGACACAAGATTATTGGAAAAATTTATGGAGATGATGAAACATTTATTAAAGAAAGAATTAGAGCTAATGCAATTCAATGTATTAATATGAAAAATTTTACTAATTTCCCTAATGGTATTGTTAAACCTCCTGAATCAATTGTCCAACTTATTAATAAAATTAATGCTGATTTAACTGAAATGAATAGTTCTGATCCTACAAAACCTGCTTACACTTATGAACAAGTTATTCAAAATAACTTTACTGGATTCTTACATAATCGTGTTGGTACAATGATAAGAGATAATGAAAAAGAATATATTAGAAAGAATGATGTTAGACCTTTTAATAAAGGTGAATTAGTTATTTATGAATCTAAATATGATACATATGAAATCGTTTTATATATTGAAAATCTAGATGAATATAATTGCAAGTGCGCATCAAGAGAAGGAGGAGATATTATTATAAAGAACTGTCAAAAAGATTTAATTTATCATTATAGTGAAAATGAAGTAATTAAACAAGATACATTACCAGGAAGACCTTCAATATCTCTTGATTATATAATTGAAACTTATACTCTATAAACTCCACTATTCAAAATGCTAATTTTTTCAAGTTAATTATCTAATTATAAATTATTTTATAATTATATATTAATATAAACCAAAAATGAATTATAGTTTTGTTGATAAATATAAAGCAAAAGATTTTGTTCCTTCGAATCCATCTAATCTTTATAATGAATGTACTATTGATAAAAAATTTAATCCATCAAATTATTACATGACTGGTTATTTACAAAATCAAAATAACTGGGCTACAGAAGGTTCAATTCAAAAATCTCTAGTTAAGAGTGTTTTTACTCCTACACCACTTGGTGAAATTTTTTTTAGTCCTCAAAATATTCATAGATTGCAACAAACAATTAAATATGAAGTATTTGTTAGAACAAATGGTAAATACAAGTTAGAAGTTGATCAAAATGAATCAGATTTGCTTATCGTTATGAGAGATGTATATATTACTGATTCTATGAATCAACCTTATAAATTAATTCGTCAAGTCAAAATATTAAATCATAGAGTTGTAGAAAAAATTGTTCCTGATATGATTTCAATGATTAAACAAGATGATGAATATATTAAACAATTAGATAGACCTATTGATCCTATTCCATTACCTGTCAATGTTAGTAAAGCAGGAAGATTAGCATTACCTTCTGTTACTACTACATTTTTTCCTCCTAATGGAGTTTTTAATTAAATTTTATTTGAAATTATAACAATTATTAAATTGTTACAAAATTAAAAAAATATTTATTAAATATCTAAATTAAAAGTATCTGTTTAAGCAAGGATACCAGATAATTTCTTTTCAGCTTTGTAAATGAAAAGAGTACCCTTTTCTTTAAGATGAGTATAGAAGGTTAAGCCATTATTAGCATTATTTTGACCAAATGCATCATAAACAGTATCTTCACCAACATTTTGAGTCCAACTATTACCCATACTACTAAATCCGCCAGGAATCATTTGAAGAGGTCTAAGTTCTTTGCCACCACCAACCATAGAACCAGAGTATATAGAAGCGTCATCTAGTGAAGGAGCAACTGAACCAGCAGGAGCACATGCAGGATCAGTTTCAGCAGAGCAAATACCTCTACCACTTAAATCAAGAGGATTGTAGTATAAGTGGACGACTTCATCAGCAGATTTGCAGCATCTGATTAAAGCAGAGCAGCTTACAATAAGTTGACCACCATGTCCATCAGGTCTTGTTTCAACAGCAACACCTGATTTGATGTTGAAGGTTTGGGTATCGGTTTTGAAGGAAAGGTTGAAGTCAATACCTTGAGTTTGAAGTTGTTCAAATTGAGACATTGTAACAGGTAAAGCAGCAACTTCCCAAGGTTTAGTTAATCTCATGTAGTTAATAGTTTGGAATCTTCTGTGAACATAGAATACTAAGAGTTCTCTTGAGTATAAGATACTTTGTTGTTTAACAGTGATTTGTCTGTGATGAATGTAGAATTGTTGTTGGGTAAGAGCAGAGTCAAGGGTAATGTTACCACCAATAACTTGTCTGTTAACACCCATAGGAATTCTAAGAGTAATCATAGGTAAAGTAGTAATTTGGATAGAACTTAAAGATGAGATATTAGATAAGTTTTGACTAATACCGTAATAAGGAACAGTTTGGACAATAGTAGGTCTGAGAGAGAAAGCAGCAAATAACTTTCTTAAGATGGTACCTTCATCCTTGACGTAAGCAAGATCAGCAGCATCAAAGACACTTGCTTTGCATTGGTCAATAGCAAGAATGAATGAGCTTAAGTCATTAAGGTAGAATTTACCTTGTCTGAGGTTAAGAACTGATTCCCAAAGTTTGGTTTGAACACTGACCCTGTTGAGTAAATCAGCAAAAGGTCTTGATTTGTTAACACAAGCAGTTTCAGAAGGATCAGTGCAAATATCCCAGTATAATTCATATTCAGGTAAAGTTCTGAGTTCAACACCTTCGTATTTAAGATCAACGATTTGAGCAATTGAAGCTAATAACATATGTTGATCAAGTAAATCGAATTTAGGAATGAAAAGAGCAGCAATTACAGGGTGAACGAATGAGAACATATTGATTCTTGATGAATCATATGAGTGACCATATAAAGCAGTTGAGCATTCATCATAGATGATGGATTGAATGGTAACATTGTGGTGAAGATCTTTGGTCATAGCAGCTTGTTGTTTAATAAGATTGACAAATTCAACTTCATCTTTACCAACTCTAAGTTTACCAGTCATGTGCCATGAAGCAGGTTGGAAACCAAGAGCTTTGCTCATTTCAGTGATATTGGTTTCATATAATTCTTGGCTAGGATTAACACCTTCTTCAAGGAAAAGAAGTTTAAGGATAAGGTTCATTTCAGCATCATCAAAGTCATATTTCTTTTTGTATTGGGTGACTTTTTCGATATATTCCTTGTGTGAAAGATTAGGATGTTTAGCATGGAGTCTTTCTCTGATTTTTTCAGCTAATTTCTTGACTCTCTTCATCTTTTCGTTATACTTTCTCATGATTGAATCAATGATATCATCATCTTTGTATTTGGCTTTTAATTCTTCCATGATTTGGTAGCTAGATTTGTTCTTATTTTTCTTAAGTATACTAGCGACTTCCCTTTCAATATCGTCTCCACTTCTTTCAGAAGGTTTGTTAAATGATGTATTAGGATTAGACATACTGTATATATAATAAATTATATATTTTTTTTTATTCAAAATGAATTAATTATTTAAAAAATCCTATTATATATTTGAAAAATTTTAGTCTTGTTTAAAGTTTAAAAATTTAACTTTATACTTGATAGAAAAAATTGTTTATATATATTAAAATTTTTGGTCTGATTAGGATATTAGAATAATTTATTCTATATGATTTATTTTTTTGTACTTTTCAATTTATTTATTTTAATTATATTGTTTATATAACTATTTGATTCAGTATTTTTACTAGTTTTGTTTTCGTTTATTTTATTAACTATTTCACTCATATAGATAAACTCGTCTATAGATTTGTTTCTTATATTCTCTTTCGAATTTTTATTTATTGTTTCGTTAGTTTTATTAATATTTTTTTTATTCATCTTTTTAACTGATGTTCTATTTAAGTCTGCTGCAAATACTAAATTACCTGTTTTCTTGCCGTTTGAATGGTGATTTATATAGTATGATGGTATTGCACAACTTATTAATCCATGAATTTCTAATAAATCCCAATTTTGTTCACCATAAATGTAATTTTCTAGTATGTCACCAGTTGATAAATTATCTAGAACTTTTGCATATTGTTCTTGTTTTATAAATTTATGATAATTTTCATGTATCATTAAAGGAATTAGTACTTTTTCTGTTTCATATAATTTTAAACAACGCCCAATATCTTTATAATCTGTAAGAATTTTGTTTGTAGCAAAATACAAGTCAAAATCTAAATCTTTCTTTTTCATTATATTCATAAAATCATCAAACAATGTATTTGATATTTTTTTGTTACCATAATTTATTTTTATTTCATCTAATTGTATTAACATCTTTCTCATATCATTTTGACAATATTCAATAAATTTATTTAATTGATCCCAATCTAATTGAATTTTTTCATTTCTACAAATATTTTGTAACCATCTATTTATTTCATTTGGAAATGGAGGATATACCTTTACCTCATTTGAATATTTTTTTGTCTCATTTAATTGTTTATTATGTTGGTTATTAGTTATTATTATTATTGGCATCCATCTATTAAAATTATTATCTTTTATAATATTAAATACTCCTACTTTATCATTTAAAGTTATAACTGATTCTAATTCATCAATTAACAACACTATCTTTTTTTCATTCTTAAATTGTTTTTCATAAAAATCTTCGTTTAAATCATTGTCATCAAAATCATCAAACATTACATTATTTTTTGCTGATAATTTTGATATAAGATCTACATCTATCTTAATTTTAGGATCTAACATATTTAAATTTATTACTTCATATCCTAATTCTTTTAATATTATATTACATATTGATGATTTACCACATCCATGTGGACCTGTTATCAATAAATTTCCTTTTCTTTTACTATATTCAATTTCTTGTTCACTTATATTTGTTAATTTCTTTTTTCTACCTTTTGAAGATCTTTTTAATAAACCATTATTTCTTAAAAAATCTTTAACATCATCATAATTTTTTAACCAATTTTTTATATAATCTATTGTTTTAGAGTTACCTATTACATCAGATAACTTGTTTGGTTTATATTTGTTTTGTATTATATTTTCTTCTGGCATCTGTATATATGTTATTATATTATATTAACTATAAATCAATATTTTATATAATCAAAAATTTTTACTTTAAAAAAATCAAATTTTTATTTGAATTTAGTTTTATCTTTTTCTTCATTAAAATCTAAAAAAATCTTTTCTATTTTTTCACTTGATCTCTCTTGATCTTCTTCATCAATTTTTTCTATAATAATCTCATTAAAATTATTGTAATATTCTTCATATTTATATTTTCTTAATTCATCTATTTCGTTTTGTTCTAAAATATCACTTTCTATTATATTATTTTTATTCATTGAATTATAATATTTTATAATATCGTTTTTTGTCATTTTTTTATTTATAATTTCTTTTGCAATTTTTATTGTTTTATCATTTAAAATTAATGATATTGTATTATTTTTTGTATTAAAATTAATGTTATTCACATGAAAAATACCTGATTCTTCTGAATATATATCTAAGGGAACTCTTTGATAATAAGGTATTAAATTTTTTTCTGTTAAATGAACTCCATGAATACATCTTTTTATACTTTTTTCATCTATTTTTTCCTCTCGTAAAAAATTATAACATCTTCCATACATCAAATCGTTATAACAAATTTTTATTTCTTTACAACATGCTCCAAATTTGCAGTTGTAACCACCTGGACATTTTTTATTTAAACAATTTTTACATTCTTTTGTATAAATATTTAATTCTTCAAATAATTGTTTATCATTATAAATATCGATATCACTTAAATCATCTAATTCATATATCATATTATATATATTTTCTCTTATTGGTTCTTTTTTTTGTTCTGATAAAGTATGTGCAAACATACATTTATGTTTGTAAACACATTTTGAATTATTCACAATATTATAGCATAATAATTTTTTTATATTTTCTTTTTGTTTATCTATTTCCATTTGTTATATTATATATTAATTTTTTTATATTATTATTTTATATTCTAAATTTATAATTATGTCTATAAATAATTTAAAAAAAATTTCAGATTTTTCTAAAAACAATAATAACTATTCTGACTTTAATCTTGTCAGTAATTTATTGTTAAATTTAAATTTTACAAAATATAGATCTAATAAAAAATCACAAGTCCTTAAAGGAGGTAATATAGAAGGTCAAATGCCTTTAGATCCTACTCAAATGATTCCTGGAGTAGTTCCTCAAATAATTCATAGTCAAATGCCCTTAGATCCTACTCAAATGATGCCTAGTCCTATTCCTCAAATTCCAGGTGTCATACTAGACCAATCACAAGGACAATCAATTAATCCAATGATGGGGGTATCAAGTCAGGGATCTATACAAGAAAATTTAGTTCAAGGAAAAAAGTGTAGAGAAGAAATGATACAAAATCCAGATGGTACATTTATAAAACGTGAAATTTGTGATAATTATATGTCAATGTTTCCAAATATGTACTTACCTAAACCAAATTTTGTTTCAGGAGAAATTAAAACGTATACTATTCCAAAAGGGACCGTTTTATATCATTCAGTTGATAATAAAAGAGGTTTTAATACAAATAATATTCAATTAGGTAATAATGGAACTATTATATTTTTTACTCCTAATTTTAGATTAGCCTCAGATAGAATACAAGGTTGTAGTATAGATAAACAAAAAGGTTATATTCATGCATTTGAAGTTATTCAAGATATTCCTAATATTTATATAAAATTACCTTATGACACTTCTGAGGATGTAAGTATTGAAACATTAAAACAAGAATTTTGTGGTGGTACTGGAAGTTATAATGGTGTTGGATTTTTTTATCCAAAAAATGAAATTGAATTATTCAATAAAACTATTTTATCAAGTGAATCAATTGTTACAAGCTTAACAGAAGAATATTTTTATTCTGAATTTGGTTTATGTAATCCAACACCATATATTAAATATTTATATAGTCAAAAATGTCAAAGTTTAAGAAAATTATCACAACCATATAGATTTGACAAATATGGATTAGATTAATTTTTGATGTATAATATATTATTTTTTTTATTATGATTCTATTATAAATGGACTCATCATATTATAATATTAAAAAATTATTCAAATATATTATGAAATTTGATTATAAAATTATTAAAGATCAAGATTATTATGATATTATAACAATAAAATATGATAATAAAGAATTAAAATGTAAATATATGATTTTATTTACTCTTAAAGATGAAAAAGTTTTATGGTCTGATGAAAATATTTATAATGATAAAAAAACTCGTGATTTAGTAGGATGGTTACGTAATCGTATTTTAGAATCAGATAAAAATTTTAATTTTAACACTGTTGATGAAAATAACTTAAAATCTATTGTTGGTGAAATTATATCACTTGATAATGAAATTAAAAAAATACATAATTTAAACACATTATGTGTACTTACTGAAAATTATAAAAAATATAAACAATTTTATTTAATTACAGAATTAATATATTTTTAAATTTTTCTTTGTGTAAATATAAATATATGAAAGACTATATCTACACAAACTCTAATTTGATTTTAAATAAAATAGATAAATTAATAAACCTATCAGAAAAAACAAGTGTTGACAACAAATGTAATAAATGTAATTTTTGTTCTAATACTGAATATAAATATTTTTCTGATGGTAAAAATATTATTTTTAGCGATTTGGATAAACATTTACTTTTAGAACATAATTTAATAGAATCAAGTCTTTATGAAAAAATTTCCAAAACAAAATTAGATTATACATATGAATACATACAATTGACAACAAATAATATTAATGTTATTGATGGACTTTATGAAGATGGTAGTAAACAAAAATATCTTGAACCAAACAAAAATGTATATACATCTGAAGATTATTTATATTCTGAACATTATGGTTCTATCGAATATGTACAAAATAAAGTAGATAATTTTAAAGTATATACTGAAATGAGAATTGATAAGGAAGATCCTTCTATTTATTTGCCAAAAGTTAGAAATGATTTATGTAATTTTGATTACATATTTCATACTCACCCAAAAACCCCGTATCTTGGTTCTAGAGTAAAATATAATTTGTTATATGAATTTCCATCAATTGCTGATATAGTTCATTTTATTGATAATCATAATCAAGGAAAATTACTTGGTTCATTAGTATTAGCACCTGAGGGTGTATATCTTATACATAAATATATTTTTAATAGAGAACCAATTAAAATAGATTATTTTATATTTATTGATGATTTAGATTATGAACTGAGAGAATGTTATCTTGACTCAAAAAAAGAATATTCAAAATTAAATTATAAAAAATTAATGAGAAATAATGAGATAAAAATACCAGACTCTTATTTTTATGATAATATTTCTAAAAATTTTAATTATGTTAATAGAATTAATTTACTTTTATCAAAATATGATCTATATATTGATTTTTATCCAAGAATTCAACTTAATAAATCTAAAAATTGGATTTTACCAGATATATATTTACCAATAATTTAATTTATAAAACAATTATATTAAAATGACTAAATTTATTATTATTCTTGTTGTGTTATTAGTGTTAATATATTTAAGCCATTTAAAAGAAGGGTTTGAAAATTCTGTTTTGGATGATAATTTAATTATTGTTGTTTATTCAGACGGATTTTATTATTTAAATATTAAAAATAATGAATCAAATAGATTTGATGTATACAGAATACCATTAGGTTTAATTAAAAATTTTTATAAATAAACTATAATTTTAATATAATTCTATTTTTTGATGTAAAAAATATATAGTCATTATTTTTTATTTTTCTAGTATTAATTTATATTTA
>JACCDO010735037.1_pt1 | contig 11457 bp, 10 predicted proteins | sample 7446101 | NCBI WGS metagenome assembly JACCDO01 (sample SAMN15323440, study PRJNA562643) | freshwater metagenome | isolation source: river surface water | place: USA:Blue River Watershed | collected 2017-08-16
CATTATCATCATGCTCTATATCTTTACCTTTAGATTCATTATCAGCATTCTTCTCACTTACCTTGGGTTCAGAGTCTTTCGATTCTGAATCTTTCTCTTTCCCACCTTTATTTTTATCATCATCTCCGCTCTTCTTCGCGAGAGCTGGATTAGATTCATCGACACCATCGGCATCGTTGCCATGGCCATTGTCATCATGCTCTTTATCTTTACCTTTCGATTCATTATTAGAATTCTTCTCAGTTAACTTTGGTTCAGAGTCTTTTGATTCTGAATCTTTCTCTTTCCCACCTTTATCTTGATCCTCATCCCCACTTTTCTTTGCGAGAGCTGGATTAGACTCATCGACACCATCGGCATCATTGCCATGGCCATTGTCATCTTTATCTTTATCTTTTTTTTCTTCTTCTTTTTTCTCTTTTCCTTCCTTTTCTTCGTTTTTCTTCTCTTCTTCTTTATTATCTTCTTCTTTCTTATCTTCCTCTTTATTCTCTTCTTCTTTCTTATCTTCCTCTTTCTTTTCTTCTTCTTTCTTTTCTTCGTCTTTCTTATCTTCCTCTATCTTTTCTTCTTCTTTCTTATCTTCCTCTTTCTTTTCTTCTTCTTTCTTATCTTCCTCTTTATTCTCTTCTTCTTTCTTTTCTTCCTCTTTCTTTTCTTCCTCTTTCTTTTCTTCTTCTTTCTTTTCTTCGTCTTTCTTATCTTCCTCTTTCTTTTCTTCTTTCTTATCTTCCTCTTTATTCTCTTCCTCTTTCTTTTCTTCCTTAAAATTGTCTTTAGACTCTTTTTCTAAAACAAGGGAACTATTTTCTATTTCTTTCGCCTTTCTTAAAACATTTACATATCCGATTCTTTCAAGCTGAAATCGTTTAAATTCCTCCAGAGTTTTAACGGCCTTCATCTCCTCAGCATAATTAGGAGTATAATGAGCTTCAAACTCTTCCCCTTCTTCCTCTCCAATGACTCCTCCGCCACCATCGACATCAACGTTGGAGAAGAATATTTTTGAGGCAGAACCTTGGGCAACTTGTATACTCTTATCTTTCTCTGAATTATTTTGATCAAAATTTAACTCAACCTCAGCTGGGCCATCAATGCTAAGAAATCTGACTTTTCTTTCTAGAACTTTTTTCTGAGGAACTTCTACCACATATCTTCCAGTATTTAACGAAAGAGTTCCCCCCTCAGTAATAATTGGAAAATTACCAATCTTTGAATTGTTTGGATCTGTATTTTTGATCGCCTTAATTTTTCCATGATCAACAACGGCACCATATTCTACTTTACCGTCTTTAAGATTTGATTTGGTTAACGGAACAATTCTAATTCTAGTAAATTTATCTAAATCAACAAGATGACTTTCACCAATTAGTAAAGTCGCATGACCATTTAATGTTTCAAAACTAGAACCAACAAAAACATCCTTTCCAGAAGAAATGACCGTTCTATTATCTAGTTTTACAATTCCATCAATTGCAATAATTTTTGCTATTTTTTCTTTTGAAAGTTTATCTAAATCTTCCTGTTTTAAGTTTTCAAGTGGAAGTAATTTTTTTGAATAGAACTTACCAACTCTTGCCAAGGCCGAATTCAAAGTGAATGAAGTTAAAGTAAAAAAAGAAATTATTGAACTCGTTTTTTTCTTAAAAGTCATAATTAATCCAAAGAGAGAAAATATCTTGTGTGTATGTAGAAGCTTCTAAATCTGATTTATTTTTTGTCCGACTATAACTAAGTTTTGCGGTAGAACCAGTTAAGAAATGAAGGTCTCTTGATAAATCTAAACCATAATTAGACATTAGATCGACCCTTCCTGTTTCAGAATTTACATAATCAATTCTAGTTACTCCATATCCAAGTAATGCCTCTATCTCATAGAACAAAACTTTTTGGATGTTTAGAGTATAGTCCAATGCCAATGTATCAAACTTGTTACCATACGTTTGCTGATCGGTTCCTCCAAAAGAATTCAAAATCGCCCATTCCTCAAGAGCTATTTTATAAATCCCCTTAGCAGAATATGACATACCAGAACGATCATCTTCTTTATTAACTAAATTTTTGTTTGCGTATGTTCTGTATCCAAGACTAAAAGAAGAATTTAGAGAATGAACCCCAACACTTAAGATTTCTTTTTTAAAACTAAAAACATCTGATGTGAAGTAATAGTTCAATTCATTTTCTGCTTGATAAGATCTGTCTAACTTATTAGCAAATGAAATTTTATTTTTTTTCAAAAATTCATTACTTGGATTCCAGTTGGTAACTAGACTTAGCCGTGCATTATTAAATGACTTGGCAATAACTTCAGAGTAATTTGTATAACCAAAATTTAAATTGTTTGAAATTTTTCCAACAACTAGTTTAGAACTAAACGTGATCCCACCAGAAAGTGAATAGAAACTCGACTTGGCATCATTTTTTTCCTGCGAAAAATCAGGAATAAAAATGGGGTTACTATCAAGACCATAAACCATGTTAGCATTAAAAATGAGATTCTTTTCAGTCCCTTTGTCACTTGGTTGTTTACCAATGTTTGCCTGAGATGAATTTACTAAACTCTCACTTGAATAATTCGGATAAAATTCGGGAATATCATTTCCTTTATTCAATTCCTCAAGGGCCAACCTAGAATACGAATTAGATTCTTCTATTTGATTCATTTCAACAATAACCGATTTGGCTTCATTATTTTTCTTTTGTTTTAGATAAGTTTTTGCAAGGAGATACAGATTCGTTGCCCTATCTGCTCCCTGGGTTAATTTAGATGCTTTTAAAAATGATTCCTCTGCTTCCAAATAATTACTCATTAAATAGGAGGCCAGGCCATCAAGATGAATCACTTCAGGATTTTGAGGATTATTTTTTAATTCATTTTGTGTTAATTTTTTCGCTTCTTGAAATTTCTGACTATCTATCAAATAAGAAAATGTTGATTTTAGAATTGACTGCCTATTTGTTGTTATCAAGTCAACATTGGCAAATGAAAAAGAAGAGAAAATGAGGACGATCATTAAATATTTCATAGAATTCCATTTTTAATTATCATCTCAAGATTAAAAAAAATTTAAATGGGCATTATTTTCAATAAAGATTTTGAAAAACTTAAAACACTAAATTTTTGATAAAAAGAATTGAAGATTTTTAAATGAGATCTTCTTAGTAAGTTAAAGATATACAGACCACACTTTCACCAAGTGTATTCTGGCAAGTGCAAATATCCCCACCATTTGCCGTTTTTCCCATGATGACTTCAAGACCAAGTTGCTTACAGGCCCAAGATCCAGGATTTTGTTTTGAAGCGTGCGAAAAGGCGTCTTCAATTAGCTTTCTATTATTATTAACATGTTTTACGAGCGAACAATTTTCTTTTTGATTATAACAATTCTCCGAAACTTTTAAATTATTCATCAAGCAATAGGAAATGACATTTTTTGTTTCTAAAGTTACTTCTATTTTCTTTGGACAACTTATCGCATGTAAATTCAATGATGGTAGAATCAAGATTAGGATAAATAAAAATCTCATCTCACTCCTCCAACCGAATAAGTATTACTTACAATTTGATCTTCTGAAAACCAACATCCTAAGTAGTCCTGACTTCTGCTGTCAACATCCCATGACTGGCCTTTACTTGCATAGTATTTATCTAATTCACGCTCTCTTTCTTTTTCGTCCTGATAATAACCACCACCAGTATCTTTAAGTGCGCAATCCACACCTGGTGGACTCCAATCTGCGCCCCAAGAATTTCTGACTAAATATTCACATTTCCCTGCCGAATTTCTTCTCTTGCCTACAATAAGAACAACGTGGTTTCCACAACCAGAAGTACCACTCATCGCCCGTAAATCAGTCGAATCTTTACGCTTAAACGTTTTTGAGCACAAACGAGCGTAAGCAGGTTGATTTTTTTGCAAAAAAGAATCAATAACTCCTTTAGCTGTTTTACCAGGGGTATCAAATTGACTAAGAGAAATTTGGTAAGGAAGCTTATTAAGCTTACAATCTACAACTAATTCATTTAATATCGTTGTAGCATATTGACCTAGAAGTCCAATCTTCTCTAGATCTTCTATCGTTTTTGAGTAATCACAGCCTTTAAGTGCTTTTAAACTTTCCTGAATTTCTTCATTCGAATTATTTAAAAAAAATTGATATTCCTCTGGGGTAGAGGCAAAACTAAAATTAGACATCGCCTCTAATAGTGTTGCAAATTGAGCGTATTTTAATCCGCTACTCCTTGTAAAAGTTTCAACTTTACTTTGAACACACGATCTAGAAGTTATTCCTTTGGAGTTAACTGAATCAATCACTTCTTGTACTAGTCCCCCATCAAGATTATTATCATCAAACCATGACATAAATCCTTGGCGCTGCTTTGCTGCTAAATCAATCGGAGATGGATATAGATTGATACCACGTTTGCGATTTTCAAATTCTATGAGTTGTGCGGCCACGTGAGCATAACAAGTTCCTGAACCATCCTGATCAAGCATGGCCATATCTGATAGAGGTTTAGTTCTATTCAAATCGACCTCTACCCCACAATCATCACCATAATCAGATTGAGGAGGACCAAACTCATCTGAGAATGCAGAGAAATTTAGGCTGAATAAAAGATAAGAAAAAAAAATAATTTTCGTCTTCATAAATTAATTTTATCTCATTAGGTCTAACTTCAAATGAAGGAAGATATTTCCTAAAAAACCAACACCCGACTACGCCCGTCAACAAAACTAGGTTCTTAATCACTTAAAATATTTTGAATCCTACCGAAAAACTAACCATGATAAATTTATTTATATTTATAATTTTAAGTCTTAAGATTCTTGTTTTTTCCCAATCTTTTACAGTGACTCCTTTAAAAGGCAGAGTCGAAACAAAAAATCTGCCCAAAAATGTCAAAGTCCTTTTTCCTGAAAAAGGACAGAGAACCTATCTCTCTTCTTTAGAGCGAGATAAAATTCTCAAAAAACACATTCCTGAAGATATTAAAGATTTAGATGAAGTAGATAAAGATATTCTCTACAAACATTTAGTAAATTCAGAGGATTCTGAAATTACTAAAAAATATCCATTTCTTAAAAATGAAGTTATTAAACGGATAAAGAATGAAATTAAATAAATTAGTAGGCCTTTTTTTATTTCTGGTTTGCTCTTCTGCCTTTGCAGGAAAAAAGAAAATTTTATTTTTAGATTTAAATCACTCTCAAACAGAAATTAATATTGCAAAAGAAATGGCAAAAAAAAGAAATGAAGAACTTATTGTTTATCCAAAAAACAATGAATATTTCGAGCAAAGTGAGCTTGATGAAATTTTAGCAAAAAATAAATTTCAAAGCCTTGTGCTATCAGGCCATGATGGGGGCTCTACTTTTGAAGGAGAAAATGGAAGACTCTCTGTCGTAGAACTCATTTCATCTCTAGAAAAAAGCAAAAACACTGAGATAAAATCTCTCTATCTTCTAGGCTGTAACTCCGCGAACAAAAGTAAACTATTTTTTTGGAAAACAGCACTTCCAAAATTAAAATTCATCGCAGGCTATGATGGAACTGCCCCTCTAAGTAAAGTAAAGGCTGGATTAAATTATTTTAGAGATACTCTTCAAAATGAAGATAAGCTTATTAAGACAAAAACCAAGGAAGAATTAAAGGATTCTCTTTCAAAAATTCAAGATATCAATCATCTCAACACTAGTCTCTATGTTGACTGCGGCGAAGAAAATCCTCAGGAATATTCTTATTTTGGAAAAAGAAAAGAAAACGAGAAATTCTCAGAGCTCACAACAAAAGAATGTATCGATAAAATTAAAGAATACAAAAGTGATTACTCAGATAAGATATTAAAATACTGGTCAGGAGAATTAGAGCCCACCATGGAAAATACTAAAAGTGGCTTTATGAGAAAAGCTTATACCTTTATGAGGCAAAATGAACATTGTTTCAATCTTCAAGGTAAAGATGAATTAGTCTCTGGCTTTTCTGGAGATTCACTTTTATTTTTACTTTTCAATAAAGATTTTAATCATAATTTTTCGGAATACTATCATAGTCTTATTGAAGACTCTTTAAAAGAGGTTGAAATAACCCTATCTAATCCTGATAAAATGGCGGATAAAATTCTTGCAGATTACCGTAAAAGGCAACAAAGTTACAATAAGGTCATTCAAAATTATGAATCATTTGAAATTAAATCAAAAAAAGAGCAAGAAAAACTCGATGACGAAATAAAAAATCTTATGTCATCTAATCCTGGATTTTTAGGCTGTTTGGCAAACAGGACTCGCGAGTGTACAAATCAATATCATGATCTCGAAACTAAAATAAATGCAAAAAGATTAAGCCTAAATCTTCTTAAAACTATGGATAAAGACAATCTAAGTCTTATGTCTTCTTTACTTAGTGGAATTACAAAAGAGGATATTATGAGAGACATTGAAGATGCCAAAGTGAATATCACTCAATCTAAAGAAATTCTTACCAAAATGCTCTTAAATCCTTCCGAAGTCACTAGAAAAGAAATAATGGATCTTTCCCATAATTTTAATATTCCTGGACTTCAAAATAAAAGCTTATCAGGTCTTAAATCGGCGCTATCTGCTGCTGAACAACTCTCCGATAGTTTTCCATTTTCATGGCATGAGAAAAAACCAAATGAAGAAGTTCCACATCCTGATAAAAGATTTAGAGTTGAAAGTCTGAAAAAAATTGAAGTTGATTTACCTGAAGATAAAGACCTTGCAAATCTTTTGAAAGCTATGCTGGATATCTAGAATTTCTAGATTATTTATTCTTTTGTGGGAAATAATGAAAGAGAGAGCCAAATATTTTAGCCTGCTCTTCATCTGTCCAACGATCCCCTAGATGGAGATGAGTTTGTGGGTTAATTTTATAATGACTTATAAGCAGCTGAGAAATTTTAGGATGTGGCTTTAATTCTCCTGTTTCTAATAAACAATTAATAGGCTGACCAACTCCAGACAAATTAAGGGTTCGCATCTTCTTTTCAGTCCCATGATCTGATAAAAAGTAAATTTTAATTTCCCTTGTCTTACAAACTTTAAAAATCTCTTTGATCTCGGGAAAAACATCCTCCTCGCGAAGAAGGTGTGAGGATAAAAAATCTTCAAAAAAAGTAATATCTTGATTTTTAATATCGATGAATGAGTCACCTTTTCTGCGCTTTTCCCAAGTCCGCTTAATCGAAAGAAACCTTAAAGCACTAAATGGCCTTATAAGTAATTGGAACCACCATCTCAACTGCACTTTAAAAATAGGATAAAGAGTTCCATCCATATCAAAGGATATGGATTGGATCCTCTCATTAATAAGTTGATTTAAAATCATTCTGAAAAATGCTTAAATTCGACTAATCGGCAAATTCCTTTGCCATCATTTCTCGTATTTACTTTATAGACCACTTTAAAATCGTATTTTTGGTGGGTAGAAGAAAAAACAGAAATATTAAAAGTCGCCTTAGTTCCAAAAAGATTTTGCTTAAATCTCATTTCACAATCAATTCCGCATCGATCATATCTATCTTTAGCAAAAACTTCAGAAGGATATTTATTTGATACAAAAGAATAAACTTCCTTCATAGGGAAGCAATAATCATACCAATAACTTGTGGCAAATGAGTTTGTTGTTACGAAAAGAAACAAGAGTGCAGTCATTTTTTTCATCATCATAATCTCCTTAAAATTTGGGGGTAGTTACCAAAATCCACCAAAAATTCAAAGAAAAAATTTATCATGATGAAATAAAACCTTACCCCTCTTCTTGAACTTCCCCTGTTCCTGGAAAATATTGACCTTTTTCTTTGATTTTATGACCTGAAACAATGCCCGTTCCAAGCTCTTCCAGAGTAAATACTTCCGAAGATAAATTTAAAGACTCTCTGACTTTATCCATCGTTTTAGGCGCAAATGGATAAAGCATAATCATCAAATTCTTTAAAACATAAAAGCAACTATAAAGAGCATCTGAGCGAGACTCTAAAGGCTGTCTATCATCATGGGGCTTATATTGAACAAAAAGACTATTAATAAGTCTTGCATAGTTTTCTATGGCAAATAAAAGAGTTGAATAATCTCCACGCTCCATTTGCTTTAAATACTTCTGCACAATTTGCATGGTTTCTTTTTCAACTTTCTCTAAAAGCTTCCCTTGAGGAACAATTCCATCAAATTTTGAATGAGCTGCCGAGATTGGTTTTTCAATCGCCGCATTCATCGGTCCCGCAAGAAATTTATTTCGCTCAATTAGAGTATTAAAATCAAAATTCGATGTTTTCTCAGGTAGACTTAAAAGAGCAAGAAAATATCTCACTTGATCAGAGTCATAATTAAGCTCATCAAGAAGTTGATCTCCTGTGTAGAAATTTCCTTTCGATTTACTCATTTTTTCACCTTCAATTTGAAGATGAAAGCAGCCAAAAATATCCGTCAAGGTAAACTCGCCTTTCTCTGGCATGCGATGAGGATTTTGTTGAGAGCCAAACCACATTGCTCCTTGCATGAGAACGTAAAAATAAACATTATCCTGACCTAAGAATTGAAAAATTTTCGCTTCTGGATCTTTCCAGAATCTTTCATACTCAGAAACATCTCTGCCCTTATTTTTTAAAGCAACTTTTGTAAATGAAATGGGAGCAATCAAGGAATCAGGCCAAACATAAAGAGTTTTTCCTTTCATCTCTGGATCTAGCTCCTCCGGAAGAGGAATCCCCCAAGATACATCTCTTGTGATCGATCGATGCGCCCATCCATCAAGAAGAGTGCAAGGAATTCCTTTATCTTGAAGAAGTTTTATCCCCTCATTAAATTCAGATTTACTTTCAAACTGAACAACAACTTTTTTTCCCGGAGCATATCGGCTTTTATGCTTAGGTAGTGTTGATCTTAATTCTTTAAAAAGAGGCTCATGAACATTATCAAATTGAAAGGCCGGCTGAACCGTTCCAAAAACTTCATTGAAAACACCTGTACGCCATTTATTTTGTTTCGTCTTTATCCACTGAGTGAGTTCATCAGAGACTTTCCACATATCAAGCCACCAATGAACAGTATCTTTGAGATAAGGAGTGGCATCACTTAGTGAAGATTTAGGATCCTTAAGCTCGCTTGGATCGTAGGTCGCTCCACAAACATCGCAGTCATCACTATAGGCCGCTAAATTTGAGCAAGTTGGGTTTGGACATTTTCCAGTGACATTCCGGTCCTGAAGAAAACGATTCATTTTGGGATCGAACCACTGCTTGGTGGTTTTTTTCTCAAGCATTCCGTTTTGATGAAGTTTTCTTAAAAAATCCTGACAAAGTTCTTTATGAATGGGGAAACACTCGTCTCTTGAGGTTCCAGAATAAACATCAAGAGATATGTCATAACGATTCAGGGTTTGACTCTGTTTCGTGTGAATCCCATCAATAAATTCTCTAACAGTTTGCTGATTTTTAATTGCTGCAACTTCTGAAGTGGAGCCATGATCATCTGTTCCGCATACAAAAAGTACATTATCTTTTCCGATCATCATTCTCATGTAGCGGGCCATGATATCCGCTGGAACATGGGTTCCCGCCAAATGACCTAAATGGAGAGGTCCATTGGCATAAGGCATACCTGCGGTAATCACAACAGATTTAGGTCTGCTTAGACGAGAAAGGAGATCTTTAACATTAGCTGGGGGTGTAAATGGTTTATTCATAGGCCTATTTTATTCGGCCAAAGAGAACTTGCCTACCATTTTCATAAGTAAATAAGGGAAGTACAGATCACACTCTCATTCTTTTCGTTCTGACAGGTGCATAAATCACTTTCATCCCACATTTTCCCCATCAAAACCTTAAGATTAAGCTTTTCGCAGGCCCAGGAACCAGGGTTTTGTTTTTCACCATGAACAAGTGCATCTTTTATCAAAGACTTTTTCTCATTAATCATTCGAATCAAATCGCAAGACTGCTTATTCTCATAACAATCTCTGCTCACCATGAGTTTTTCATACTGACAATAGGTAACTGTTTTTCCAGTCTCAAGTTTGACTTCCAATATTTCAGGACACTTCGTATCTAAAGCCCAAGCGCAATTAAACAAACAAGCAAAGGAGAATGCAAAAAGAGTTAATTTCATTTTATTCCCCCTACTCCGTAGGTGTTTGAAAGTATTTGACTTGAATTAAACCAACATCCAACATTGACACGTTTTTTAAACTGCTCTTCCAATCTAGACTGATCAGCTACAGAGGCCGGTTGGTAGACATTATAAAAAGCTGTGTTATCAGGGTAGTAGCTTCCATCGGGAGTTTTAAAAGCACATTTTACACCGGGTGGATTCCAGTGAGATCCCCATGAATTACGAAGGAGATACTCACATTTTCCTGCATTCTCTCTTTTTCCTACTGCAAGTAGAGCATGGTTTCCACACATCTCTGAATCCCCCATCTGACGAAAATTCGTGTCGTTGTCGGCCACCAAAGAAGAGGCGCAAAGATGAAGGACTGCTGGTTTTTTTTGAGTTAATTGATAATCGATATGAACTTCCATTTTATTATCGTTTGTATCTGATTTACGTCTAAAGTGCTCTTCCATATCAAATTTTGGAACTTTATAAGATGGGCAATCTCCAATGATCTTTCTTAAAACCTTGGTCGTAGACGACCCTAGCATATCTATATCTTTTAAATGCATAATCGCCTGATCAAAATCACAACCTTGTAAGTGATCCATTTGGTTTCCTATGTCACCTGATTTTTTTCTTTTTTTAAGCTTTCCGAAAAGAGAATCCAGCGCTTCACTAGAGTCCCAAAACCATTCAAATTTGTCGTAAACAACTTCAAGTAATTTTGTAAACTGAGCAGAGGTCATACTTGAGTTACCAACAAAAGATCTAATCTTTTTTTCAATACAGGCCCTAGATGCAACTCCATCTGTCTGAGCAGCTTTCACAGCGTCTGATACATGGCCACTGCTAACTTCTCCTCTATCAAAAACAAGGCCCGTACCGGCCTTCATCGCAAGATCAATTGCAGAAACAGCTCGAGGATATCCTTTTGATTTTGATTCAAATTCCACTAATTGAGCGGCTGCATAACTATAACAAAGTCCGGTGCCATCTTGATCTGTCATGGGAATCGACTGAAGTGGTTGCATCGTATTAAGATCAACTGATGGACCACAATCTGCCAAGACAGAATTTAAAAAATTAAAAAGCAGAATGCATAAAATTACATATTTCATTTAATCCCTCACCCAGTTTCATCTTAACTCGAGTCAGATCATTAGATATAGAAGGGTAAAATGCTCCTGATAAATCAAAGCACATCTGCCGACAAAATCAATCAAGAAAACTATTCAAAGGCAACTTCATCAACCGCTACACTTTTATAAACTCCAGTTCTATTGATCAAATCACCAACAGTGACAGAAAATGAGCAAATTTCAAAATTCAGCGCCCTGAATCC
>JACCDO011992143.1_pt1 | contig 11455 bp, 3 predicted proteins | sample 7446101 | NCBI WGS metagenome assembly JACCDO01 (sample SAMN15323440, study PRJNA562643) | freshwater metagenome | isolation source: river surface water | place: USA:Blue River Watershed | collected 2017-08-16
AGATTTGCGCACTTTGCTGAAAAGACTGAATATAGATAACTAGCCTATACTAAAAATCTAGCAAATGCAGAAGAGGAATTTTTATATTTTTTGTGATATTTTGAAAATGTTAACATGTAATTATATATTACGTAGTTATTAAACTTTACACTTAACCCTAACCAGCGCTGCTCTTTCAAGTTTTCTTATGTATAAATTGTAAAAAGAGGTCTTAAAAAAAGAATTGTACAAGGTTTAGAGAACACTACAAGCCAATTTGGCTATATTTCTGATAATGACGTCTCGTTCGTCTACATTATCGTCAGTGGCGTTCCAGAAGACGCTACAGGATTTAATAAAAGGGATGAGATCAAGCAAGGAGAACACAAGCGAGTATATTTCCTTGTGTATTGGAGAAATCAAGCAAGAACTGGCGAGTACAGATCCATTTACAAAAGCAGAAGCGGTATGTGTACTGTTTTTTCTATTAATCGTGCATTTTTAATCCTTTTTAGTATTCTAATGTAGTTCTCCATAATTTTTACAACTCTTTAATAGGTTCGCAAGCTAACCTACCTACAAATGCATGGTTACGATATTTCGTGGGCAGCGTTTGCTATAGTAGAAATAATGGGCCAACCCCGTTTTGCGCACAAGCGAATTGGATACTTGGCAGCGAATCAAAGCTTCACCGATGCTACGGACGTCATTTTACTCACAACTAATAACTTCAAGAAAGAATTTTGTAGCAATTCAAGTACGCCGTATGATATAGGTGTTGGTATTAACTCGCTTGCTAATATTGCAAACAAAGATCTTGCCAGAGATTGTATAAGTGATTTAGTAATGCTGATGAAGCATAGTCGAGCTTATGTTAGAAAGAAGGCAGTATTGGCTATGTATAAAATGTATCTCAAGTTTCCACAAGGCTTACGACTAACATTTGATAAGTTAAGCGAGTGCTTAGATGATCCGGAAACTTCTGTGGTTTCATGTGCGGTAAATGTGATATGTGAGCTTGCCAACAAAAATCCCAGAAATTATTTAGCCATGGCTCCAAAGTTCTTCAAATTGTTGACCACAACCGAAAATAACTGGATGTTGATAAAGATAGTGAAGCTAATGGGCTCATTGGTCCCGGAGGAGCCTCGCCTTGCTCGTAAGCTTCTAGATCCCCTCGCAACAATCATCACAAACACCACTGCCAAATCGCTGCAATATGAATGCATTAACACCATCACTGTAGCACTGCCTTATTCAAAGAGAGATGATGGCTCGGAATATAAAAATTCACCGCAAATTATTGCTCTCTGTGGAGAATATCTCAAAGGATTTATTGAAGAAAAAGATCAAAACTTGAAGTATTTAGGCTTGGTGGGTCTCGTGAATCTGATGCCCACAAGTCCTAGGACGGTCGTTGCCCAAAGAGAACTTGTTTTGCGTTGCTTAAATGATGATGACGTAACCATCAGAACTCGGGCTCTAGAACTATTAGCAGGCATAGTCTCGAAAAAAAGTCTTCGTGATCTTGTGGAACATCTACTTGAGCACATCAAGCATGCTGATGGCGTTTATAGAGATGAAATCATTAAGAAAGTGCTGTTTATGTGCATGAAAGACAAGTATGCTCTTCTTATAGATTTTGCATGGTATTCTTCTATACTAATAAATCTTGCAACAATATCCGGAAGCAAGCATGGACAACTAGTCGCTGACCAATTTGTGGAAATCGCTTTGCGCGTAGATGCTGTGCGCCCCTACGCTGTGGAGGCCTCACTCACTATGTTATTTGATGACGCGCTAGCCATGGGTGCTGCCAGAGATAGCGTTGTTGAAACGCTTAGAGCTGCTGCATGTGTTGTTGGCGAATACTCGCATATCATAAGTTCGATTGCGAATGATCATCCCAAATCTCGGAAAGGTACAGAGAGTGATAGCAGTGATAGCGATGAAGAAGAAGATGGCTTTTGGATGGAAGGACCGAACGGCGAAGAGATTTTGTCAAGATGGCGAGGTGAGCCGCTTCATGAACTCGTATTACAACGCTTGTTGGATGCCCGAACGACGAATCTGCCCTCGCATGTGCAGCATGTTTATCTCCATGCGGCGATGAAGGTATTTTTGCGCGCAAGCGGCGATTGCTCGCGAGAAGCTCTAGCCAAAATTATAGCTGTTATTAGAAGAAACCTGAACATTTTTCTGCAATCTATGCATGTAGAAGTCCAAGAGAGGGCGACAACTTTACGCAGACTTTTGCATGAATTCAGCGTGCTGCCTATGGGGTGGGAGGAGGTAGAGCGGGATGCTAAGCAGAAGTATGAGACTGAAGTTGCAAATCGAGTCACTCAACATAATCTGAATGCACAGGCGCAGGGTAATTTAATGGACCTTGAATATTTAGATTCTGCTGCCGTTGCTAACAGCATGACAGCAGCCGGCAAAGATATCGATGACAATGGCGCTGCGGCTGCGATCAGAAAGAAACAAGTTCTAAGTGCCATACTTATAGAGCCTTTATATGCTGTTCATGCGAAAGCGCAACGTCGCGTCCCAAAGCCTGATAATTTGGATTTAACCCAAACTCTCAATCCTGAGGCATTTCGCAAAATATTAGAAGCAGAGTTGCCTCAGCATGTGAGTATGGCCAATGTACGCTTCTGTGAACCACTTCCTGTGCCAATCGCGGCCCCAGATCGTTATAGAACAGCGATCATGCCAGATTCTATTGTAAAGTTAGGCTCGTCGATCGCCCCTACTTCTAGCACGACCGGAGCGGTGGATGCGAACAGTTCTATCAGTATCAGCAATGCACACAACAGCGCGGCGAATAACTCTTACGCCGAGAACTCGCTCTTTAATTTAGGTGGTGGCACCATCTCTCAATTGCGCACGCAAGTTCAATTGGGTGACATTTTAGCGAATTCGTTTGAAGATAGTAAGAAGAAAAAGAAAGATAAGAACCGGACGATAAGTCGGAAAAAGAAAGAAATCGTGTTTAAAGACGCCCTTCCTTCCGGCGTTAGTGATAGCGATGATGAAGACTTACTAACAGGGCGATCTCGTTCTAAGAAATTGGTCGTCGCTCCTAAAAAGGCCCACGACCCTCTGGCAAATATAGATCTCACTATGAAATTAGGTGAAGACGAAGAGCGATTGCCTGAGTTTAAACACCGAGAAACACCTGTATATGATATTCCGGTTTTCACACCTCAGCAACCCGTGCAAAATGAAACGCAGTCTTTGGATACCGAAAATGTGCGGGATAGTTCCAAAAAGGTTAAAAAATCGAAAAAAGATAAAAATGATCCAAAGTCGTCTGCAATTCATTCCAGCGGCGATTTGCTAGGTATGGAATTCTTAGGTCTAACGCCTGCTCCGATCGCACCAACGGTGCAGATTCCATCAGAGGTCTTTCATGCTATGGACGGGCGCGATACTGAAGCGAAGAAAGAAAAGAAAGAGAAAAAAGAAAAAAAGGAAAAGAAAGAAAAGAGACAGAAGTAATCTTCTTTGGACACTTTGAAAATTTGTATGAAGCATTATATAGAGATATTTTATATTTATTTGCTTATATCTACAGTGTATACAGATATGAAATTAGGAATGTTTGATAGGTGAATCAGCCCCCGTCATGTTCCTTGTAAGCGATTCTGCAAACGGAGAGTTAAAGAGATTCATTTCAGTTTTGGACGCTTTTTTCGCTTTATTTTGTTTTGAACGTGCCTTCTGAATAGCATTCATTACAGCAGCTTCAGCTCCTTCGTCAAGGAGTCCATGCGCTGCATGGCCGCCATGATCTGGTGCAGATCCGGCGCGAGCTCCTTCTAACGGAGGCAGCGTCTGATTCCCTCTTCCGCCCAAACGTATGGACGGCTTGTCTACGTTATGACTATCATAGCTTTCCATAGTGCCTGCACGCCCTTGCCATGCAGACTCTCTTGCCTCCAATGCACGCTCCTCCATAAGCTTTTGTCGAGCCTCTTTTTCCATCTTCGCGAGTTGCGCTGGTGTCGGTTCTTCTTGAGATTGGCGCTTTGCATTCGCTTTGCCCAAAGCTTTTTTCTTAGACTTTGGAACATCCTTGGCTGCGTCCTCTATTGCCAGTTTGCTAGGTTGATTTGTAGACTTTAAGAGATCTGTTGTATTGAATTTCTCTTCGCCTGCACTCCTGGAATGAGGGTTATCAAACGTCTGCAATTCATAGGGTGTTTGGATTTGTTCGGGGTTATTTTCACGAACGTCCACAACACAAACAGTTTCAACAGTCACCATCAACTTGGGATCCACTGGTTCGTCGCTCTCTGGTTTAGGCGCCCACCTGCCCGCACCAAGAGCTTCGATCTTTCCGCCTGCATGCACGTACACATGTCTAACGCGCTCAGATCTTTCCAGCGCCTCAGCGAGCACACGAATCGCACCTTTACCGATCTTGTTGCCACGCAAATCAATCATCCGAAGTCCAGAACGACCAGCCAGCACAGCACCTAGTGCTCGAGCCCCATCGTCGGTGATGTTATTGCCCCTTAAATTTAACTCGTCGATGTTCGTATTGTTGCGAAGTAAAGCTGCCAATGCATGGATTTCCTCGTCGGTAATATTACTTTCGGGTAATTGTAATACTCCTCCAGCACCATCCCCGACAGCCATTGCGTGCTCCTTCACTGCGTGGATATAACGTAAAAGCATGCGACGCTTGGCATCCTCCTCTACAGCTAACGAATCTTGAACAAATGCCAGTTTCCGTTGCAAATGCTCCACTTGTTGCTCGCGGGCAGCCATTTCGTTGGAAATGCCTGTCTTATCTTCTTCTTCTACCATGAGAAGACCGTACAAAGCAGCAAGCTTTTCAACAACCATGTCTCTGAAACGTGTCGTCTTTTGAGATTTTTTCAAGAAGTCATTCGCTCCCACCTTCTCAAGCCATTCGCGGTAAAGAGGTTTACGTCCGCGTAGGAGAAGCATGCTACCCCCACCAACACTTTTAGCTTCAACATAAAATCGCCCACGGCCTTCGTTTAAGCGAACATTTTCTGGATCGTCGGGTGCACCTGGTTTCGCTCCCGCCATAGACTCTCCCTCTCCAGGGAGTTTATCTTCTGGTCGGTCGGCAGCTTCGCGCGCTTGCATATCAGCATGAAGACTTTCATATTTGATTGTCATCTCGTTGAGCTCTTCTTGTTTTAATCGCATTGCCTGAGTGATAATTCTGTTTGATTCTCCCATTTCGATTAATTTCTTGTTAAGTTCTTCGCACTTCTCAGTGAAAGATACCACCTGTGCTTCGAGTTTCTTGCGATCTTCTGCTTGAATTATTCTGGATTCTTCATCTGCTTGCACTTTATTCAGCAAGAACGATAATCTAGACTCTAGTGTTCGTAACTTCTCTTGCAACTGCTCTACATCCTCCATTGCTTTGACCTTGAGCAAGGCTTCCTCCTTACTCTTCGCTGCGATCGTCTGGTTGTGCTTCTTGAGAGTGCGTACTTGATCCTGTAACACCTTAATATCCAGCTCTGCTTTGACCCTGGCACGACCCTCCTCAGTGCTTTCCTTGATGAGTCTCGCATTTTTCTTTTGCAACGACACCATGTCCTGCTCTTTCTTCTTAAGAGCCTCCATGGCCTTGGTCTTACCCAACTCTGCTAACTTCAGGCGTTCCAAGAGCTGGAAGACTTTCTCGGCCATTTCACGCAGCTGCTCGCCACTGTCTCGGGCTTCTGCTTCCATACGAAGGCGTTCTTTCTCACTTTTTTCGATCTTGATCTGTAACTCTTTGTTCTGGTTATAAAGGTTGTTATTTTCCGTCTGCAATTCTTTGTTTGCTTCCTCTAAATTTCCTTTAGCTCTCAGCTCGACCTGCAGTTGCGTCTCTAGCTCCACTGAGCGCGCATGCAAGCCGCGCAGCTGCTCTTCCATGCCAGCAACTTGATCCTCTGCTTGACGCTTGGCTTCCTCCTGTGCCTGAAGCTTTTCTAGAAGTTGATATTGTTTTTCCTTTCTTACTCGCAGCTGTTCCTGTAATGCTTCAACTTCTACCTGTGTCTTCATTTTAAGCTCTGCGTTTTGCTGCTTTAATTGCTCTGATTCAGCTCGAAGTAAACGAATTTCCTCGGCACGCAACTGCCCCTCACGTGCAGCCTTGACAGCTAATTCCTCGTGTGTTTTTGCGGTGGTAAGCAATGCACCATGCTTCAATCGAATTTCGTCCAATTCCGCGCGAATTTCAGCAACTTCGCCTTGAAGCCGAGCTGCTAAAGCTTCTTCTGACTCCAATAAACGTAAAAGCTCACTATTTTGATCAGTCATGATTCGAAGTTGTTTTTCCTTATCAGAAACCTCTGCTGCCATACGCTTCGATTGGGTTTCTGCAGCTCGGGCCTTGCTTTGTAGCTCGAAGTTGTTATCTCGTATGCTACGATTTTCTTGCTCTATAGCGAGTTTCTCCATCTGAATCGAGTTTGCTTCGTCTTCGACTTTGTCCAAACTTTGCAAAAGGCTTGCATTCTGCTCAGAAAGAATTCGTAATTGCTCGTCTTTCATCTTAAGCGCATCAGCTGCACGAGACTCTCTGGCCTTTTTGAGCTCATCTGCACTCTTCGCCATCATTCGACCCTTCGGTGTATTCTCCACAATGGAGTCTCCATCGAACTTGTTCTCTGAGGACATTATAGCCAATTCGTACCACTAAAACGATTTATATAAAACAAATAACCCTACTTAGTATTATTTACGCGTGTGTACGATCAATCAGTCGTTGGAGCTCTTCGGAGCCCCCGATAACCTTCTTGCCAGTTGAAAGGTCCCACATGTGGCTCCTCTTCAAAGTAAGAGTTTTGAACTCTGAACTCTGAGTTTTGAACTCGAACTTACACACAAGCTATATAGTATCTGTACTCATAGTGCATAATAGGACTCATTATCGTTGTGTATGTTTCAAAGTCGAATAAATAGGATTCGAAACATTGGGCGTGTGAAAGGAGACTCTGAAAATAGCAATCCCACTCTACCCCTTATTCTATTATTCGCTTTACCAATTTGCGGTTTGTTGTGCCAATTTTACTACGCATATTCAGGGAAAATAACTATGGAAAATTTACGCAAAGCTTATTCGCGCTTGCATTTTCATGATATCTTGATTGTGCTCTGGTATATAATGGATGCAGGTACGCATCTATCAATAGAGCTCGGATATGTAATTCTCGCTCTCACGTGCACAGCTGAAAAATCAGACACTCCGCTCGGTTGGTTATGGCGCGAGTATTCAAGAGCTGATGCTCGATGGGCAGTTCGAGACGCCAATGTTATTAGCGTTGAAATTCTCACTGTAGTGATGGGTATCCTTTGTTTGTTTCAAATATATGGAACATTCATGAAAACAAGTTGGAGACATCCTTTACAAATTATCATATGCGTATCTGAGCTATATGGCGGTTGGATGACTTTCTGTCCTGAATGGGTTGATGGATCTCCTAATTTGAGAACTTCGGATCCAGTACTGCTATGGATATATCTTGTGTTCATGAACGGTTTGTGGGTTGTTATTCCCGCACTACTATTGTGGGACTCGTTTTCTAGACTAACGGATGTTTGTGATGTTGCCAAAGCGCGTCTGGATCTCGAAGATGTCCCGAAAGCGGGTGCACCAACGAAGGTGTGGTGGAAGTCTGCCGCAATATGTATTGTGCTCTACGTGGTTCTCATGCCCGCCATAATTTTTAGTGCGAAAGGCGTTCCTGTAAAACACTAATTACATTTATAAATTTGAAGATAAATTCTGGCTATATTTGTCCGAATAAATGGATCGCCGCCGCACATCAGCGTTGTTGCGAAAAATTTGCAGGGTCTTTCGCTTGCTCTTCCTCCAAAGCTCTAGCGCGAGCGTTACGTCGAACATTTGCTTGTCTTGAGTCTTGTTCTTCTAAGCGTCGACTTCGCAGCATATTAAACTTCCGATCACATATTCTTGCTTCAGCTGCAAGCATCGCAGCATATTCCTCTGCTGCCTTGTTGTGACTGGCCTTTCCATTAGATCCTGATACTTGCTCGTGGTAAATCGCGCTATGTATAATGCTACCATCCCTGCTTATAACACTTTCGAACGCCTCCTTAAATGCTTTCACCTCTTTTTTTATTATGGTCAATTCCTGAATTGGAAATGTGTGTAAATCTGATAACTTTCTGAGCTCGTCACTAATAGCAACTTCTGTGCCGAGTATGCCTTCAATTGTTGCTGAGTTTTCACTCTGCTCAATGCGTATGCGATTTAGAACGTTTTCATCTTTCCAGCAGTTCCAAGAAGGGGTAGTCGGCACACAAAGATTTCGCTCTATTTCAGCAGTTGGAATGCTGTATTGGGCGCTAAGAGCTGTCATGGCTAAATGCAGCTTACCAAAGTTATCTGTAATCATATTAACCCCCTTGGCTTTCGCTTTTTTGGTTTCTTTAGAATCTTTGGTATCCTTCGCTGGCTCCCATGCAGCACTAGTTAAGTTCATTGCAGTTTCGAGGCGATGGCGGATACTCATGTCATGGCTCACTTTCTTTGTGAAAGACTTGACAGTTGCTCGCAATTTACCGTCCCATAGTTCTTGAAGAAGAGTAGATGCTGCACGTATCATAAGCAGATCCTTCTTGCTGTCGCTAAGGGTTGAAGAAGACATGAGCAATGGCACCTTCTTTGGCAAATATTTTGCGGCCTCACCGGTGCCTGCCTTTGTAGTCCCCTCTAGAAACGTATAGAGAGATTTATGGTAAGAACATAGGTAGTTTGTCTTAGATGCTGGTGAACACTCTGCCAGACATGAGCGCCAGCGACAAACAGAAGATAAAATGGTTGCATCCCATTTGCGCTTGCTCTTGCGAGGGTCGCCGTCCTCTTCATCTGCGCTGGTTGGGCTGCCCACATCGACAGCTCCTGCTTTGCGTATTTGAGACTGACTTCTCTCTAAGCCCATTTTCTCTTTGCTCCCTTTTATAGTAGCACTGTCTTGTACACCAAAGCCCGAGCGACGCGCGAGCATAATGCCCAAGTGATATCGCTCATCGCTCTCATGCAAGGCGCTGATCGTTTCATACGCACTATTATTATTAGACTGAGCAAGCTTACGATTGCCTTCAAGTTGCATGAAGTAATAGCATTGTCGCAAAGGTTGATTCACCTCACTATCGGATGTGTCGCGATAGTCGTCACCTACGAGCACGTAGGAATGGTTGAGACGGGAGCCCTCAAAGTCCTGGGAGACGTTGGCTGACTGGCTCAAACATAAGCGTGCATGGTCTGGAAGAAGATTAACAAAACTAGCTGGCTCAATGCATATATCTGTCTGATTCTTATGCCCTAACGTGTCATCAACCACGCTATTCTCAGTCAAGCCTGAAGGCACTTTCGCATCATACAGCGCTTCTTTACAGAACTCTGTAAGAATTATTTCGCGCATGCATAAGTCACTCAGCGGAAATACGATTAATCGTGAAGATTGGCGACCAGCTCCATACAATTCATCGCGTGTGTCGTTTTGTAGGCTGCTTTCATTAGCCGAGTCGTCATCATCACCTGAATCTGCAGATGTAGAGTCAGAGCTTTTACTTTTGCGGTGACCGTGACTACTGTATCTTGTACTGGCTGTGCGCTTAAACGTTTTTGACTTTGATGTGACTTTTTTTGTGGATGTTTTGGGTTTAGTTTCAGGACTGTCGTTATCGACAGGAACGCGTACGAGGCAAAACAAACGACTTAGCGTAGGCACATAAGTGGGGTTTAGACCCAATTTACTAGCTTGCTCAGGCTCACTTGCGTTAAGATTTTCATTAGAAGCCATCGAATTATCGTATATAACTCGCATTAAATCTGGAGGGTATGCGCCGCGTTGAGCAATTGCACTTAAACGCTCAGAATCAAACTTGGAGTGAGCCTTCGCTGTCGTATCTTTAAACGCCTGAGTCTCTAACAAATTAAATGTGCTTGCAGCAGCGAAATGGAGAATGCTGTGGTCTGTTTCATCTTCTAAGCACAGAGCTCGTATAACATCAGGGTAGCATTTGTTGAGAACGGCGACATCTTCAGGGGCATTGCGATCTACATCCCTGTCACGATGAGCCCCCAAGTATTCATCTACTTCCAAAGGCCGTTGACAGAGCTTCTCGCGTAGCACCCCTAAATCAGTAGTTTTACTCCGTGTATAGCTGTTTTCTATTCCTCTTAGCATTTCATTAAATGCTTCGTTTGTGTTGTCTGCACGAGGACGCGAGGCATCTGCGCCACTTCTTTCTTCAATGCAATAATACAATCTTTCGGAGGCTAAGAACGCACCTCTATGCGTGCTGTAGCGTTCGATAAAGCTCTCTAGAGCAGGGGTTAGCATATTTCGATTCCCATCAATTGCAATATCACTCTTACTAAAATCCTCAGGTGAAACAGCGTCTGCCATGGCGCAAGACGGAGTATATGTGCCACGGATGGACATCAACCGGTCCCATATAACGGGATAATGAGTAGACGGATGCAACCACTCTATGCAACCAGCTCGCAAAAAATCTGGTATTGTTTGTAACTCCGACATGTTCATTGCAAGGGAACCAATTCCACCAGTCCTTCCGTGAAGGCGAGAGCTAGTTCTGCTGCTTTTGGACAACTGGGAGCGATCCGTGCTGAGACTTGCATTAGAATGGCGCACGGGTCGAGCTGCCCACATACGGAGTGTTGACTTGACATTCGACAGGTCGCGCACAGTCTCAACCACTATGGGAGGCACAACTCTAAAAGAACTGTTTTGTGATCCAGTGTTGCTTCCTGACGCGGCTCCTTGGTGATTAGATGTACCCTGATTATTGCGGATCTTATTGAATCTTATTATTGTAAGCGCCCGTAGAGCATTGCTGGAATTCGATATTATATGACTTAACTTTTGTGAAACCTTTGCTTCCACCGCTGCTATCTCTTCAGCATCAGATATGCTGTCCAAGACTGCCGCTCGAAGTGTATCGAATTGTGATGCTGCAGACTTGCTATCGCTATTAAGAGTATTTGTTTTTGCGCTATCTTCTTCTCGGACCTGCGATGCACTCGTAAGTGTGGCTTCAAAGCACAGGCGCGCTGCAAACCTATCCCATGCATTTCTATAACATACCCAAACAATATGAATACGAGCGGTATATGACAGATAAGATTGTCTACGTCGAAAACGAATATCCGATTTCCCATATTCACCGATTATTTCGTATACAAGCTCACGAATGCGCCGTTCAGAGGTGACAACCTGCTGGGATAGACGCCTTTCACTTACCAGCTTCTGTGAAAGACATGCCTCCAACTCTTGCTGCTGATGCACTTGTACTGCGGATAAATTTGCGAGGTTATTATTCAATTCTGTTAGCAGGCCCGGCAGAGCAGTATCCCGTTGAGAGCGTAAAGCTGTGAGGCGTCCTTGTGCCGCACTTAACAGGTTACTACGAATTTCATCCCGCATCGCATTCTCTA
>JACCDO010036648.1_pt1 | contig 11450 bp, 13 predicted proteins | sample 7446101 | NCBI WGS metagenome assembly JACCDO01 (sample SAMN15323440, study PRJNA562643) | freshwater metagenome | isolation source: river surface water | place: USA:Blue River Watershed | collected 2017-08-16
TGTTATTACTTGGCTTTCTTTTCAAAGATTGATGAGGAGAATTGGCAGAAACCATCTTTGCCTTTTTTGAAGTAGAAAAATTACCTTGATGAGTTAGATTGCTTAACGCACCTCTTTTTCTTGATGTTTGACCAGGCATTTATATTTATTTATATTTATATTTATTTTATACATAGAAAAATATAAAAAATCAAAAAAGAACAAAAAAATCAAAAAGATAAGTAGTAAAATTACAACTAAATAGAATTCATTCAGCCATTTGGTGATCTGTTTCATCATCTTTATCTCCATCTTCATCAATTTCGGTGATAGCTCCATTGAATATAGGTGAATATTTTTTATAGTTAATTGGATATTTATTTAGTTTAATAATTCTGAAAAAATTTTTTAATTTTATATTTGATAAACTTTTAATGCTTACCAATTTAGGTTGATTATTAGGAAAATTAAAATATAAATTTTTTGAAGGAACAATCTCTAATTTTTTACCAAATTGATTAATTAAAGAATCTATTCCATTAATTCCAGACATACCATCATTAATATTAGAATCTTTTTTAACAATTGCTAAAGATTCAGATTCATATTCAGATTTTTTTTCATTTTCTTTTTTATTTTCTTTTTCTTTTGTATCAACCATCATATCATTTTTACAATCTTTGAATGACATCTCGTCAAATAATTCACTTAATGTATCAACATTAGAACTTCTTAATTGATTTCTTAATTGACTTCTTTTTTTTAATGTTTCTTTACAAGCTTTCCTTGATATGTTAGATTTAGAATTTAGTGACTTGCTTTTAGGAATTTTCATTATTTAATTCTACAATATAAAAATAAAAAAAAATAAATTTCAATTTTATGAAAAAATACTTTTATACTTTTATACTTTTATACTTTTTTAGAAAAAAAGTAATATCAAAAAAATACTTTTTTAGGAAAAAGTAATATCAAAAAAAATGAAAAAAATGGAAAAAATAAAAATATTATTAGGGACGCTATAATATCCTAAATACTATTTATTTTCTAACATGTCTTCTATTTGTTCTTTTATTTGTTCTTTTACGGGAATTTCTTTTATTTTTATTTCTTTTAACAGTTCTCTTACGTGAACCACCTGTCTGATTTTCTGGATAGTTTTCATTGTTTTCCGGAACGGAACCTATATATCTTCGTGGATGTTGCGTAGCATTTAATAAAGAATTTACTCTTTGTTTTGCTTTACTACGAACTCCAGAAGCCAAGGCTCGTCTAATTACTAGTTTTTCAGCAAGTTGATGACTACGAGGACCAGAATTTTTTTCAGGTTCTTCTTCTTCTCTTAGATTATTTAAGTTAACAGGTGGGGTAAATGACGGATTTCTTCTATGTGAAGCACGTGAACCCATATTTCTATCAACCTTTTGTAATGGTTGTCTCCCTCTTGATAATAATGAAGAATGAACAGGTCTTTGACCTACGGGTGGAAGTGGTGTTCCATTATTATTTTCCATAGGTACTAAACGACTTGAACTAAACTCTCTTGATTGTGTTGTATATGACATTTTTATATTTAATTTACTAATAAGAAAAAATTATAATTCAATTAAAAAAATATAAATTTCAATAACAAAGTTAAAATATGAAAAACAAATCAAATTAAATCATGATAACTTTTTCATTTTTACATCCAATAATTGTCTTTTCAAGAATTTTTCGCCCATGTTCTTTGTAATTAAAAGTACAATTATGAGATGCTGAATTACGATGAATTCCACAAAAAGTATGTTCGCATTTACAAGGAAAATCACTAATTTTTAATTTTTTATTACAATCCGGATGATTACACTTGTTAGTGTTAGTCTTAGAAGAACCTTCCATTTCTGTAGATGAAAGATCAAATATTAGATACTTATTTATCTAACAATAAAAAAATATAAATATTGAAAAAATCAATTTTATCAATTTTCAAAGGATTGTAAAAATACTATTTTTTATGAATCAATTATCAAAATAAACTCGACCATATGGAAGTACATCTAATTTAGAATGATGATTACAAAAATAATCATCTGGTGTCGGGTTACTTTGACATTGACGTAATTCTTTTTTAAGGTGAATAATAGCATGACATTTATTTCGATTCAATACATATTTATCTGACATTTTTAATTCCTTTGTATCATCATCTTCTTCTTCACCGTCATCATTTTTTTTATTCTTCTTTTTATATTGGTCTTTAATTTCTTCCAATGGATTTTCAACAAATTCAGTTAATAATTCTTCACCAGTCAATGATCCATTAAAGAAATCAGGAGAATCGGCAATTAATTTCAAAACAGTTAAATATCCGTTTTTAAAATTTGATTCTAATCTTTCTAAAGTTGTTCGTGAAGCATGATAATCTTCAAAAGCCATTTATCTATAAATATTCAATAAGAATGCTAAATAAATTAAAAGTAATTATTTTCAATTTTTTATGAAACTTAAAATAACTTAAAATAACTTAAAATAACTTAAAAAGGTTTGATATTATTTGATTTAATAAAAAAATGAATCCAAATATTTATAATAACAATCATAATAACAATCTGGTATGTAATTCATTTGATACCCAATACAAAAGAATACAGTCTTTTCGCAACCAATATCTAAATATGATTAGATTAGTACTAAAACATAAATCAAAACTATCTTTCGAAAACATAATGACATATAATGAAATAGAAAATAAGATAACTGATTTGAATAAGGAAATCTCAATTTTAAATAAATCAGTAGTTCAAAATATAAAAAATATTAATGATTTTTCAAGTATTTTACAAAATAAACATCAAAATCAAAATCAACAACAACAACATCAACAACAAGTTAATATAGAAGATTATAGAATTCTCCAAACCTTAACTACTTTTCTCCCTTTAATGGTTCTTTTTTATAATAGTGTAGATTTAATTAACCAACCTACCCAACCTCAAATTATAAATAGAGTTAATCATGAAGAAGGAGATATATACCAAGAGAATGAAGAATTTTTAAGAAAACTAAGAGATCCAACAAATATATATCTAAGTTTGGATTAGATTAGATTTGATTAGTTTAGTTTGTAACATTAACAGTTTTATTCTTTTTTACGTATTTTTTACGTTCTTTCTTAATAGTCACGGGTTTGTCACTATTTTGTTCCGAATTTACAACTACATCAGTTGAATTACCTTCGTTAACATTTGTAACATCGGTACCAGTTAAAGCTGGAGGTTGGATATTGTAAGGACTATCAATTAGTTGGTTAACATTAATCGTTAAAGATTTAGGTTTACGACCACGTTTGCCTTTAACAACCGGAACATCTGGTACTTTCTTTTCTTTTGGTTTTTTAGGTTCAACCTTTTTCTTGGCCCGACGACGATTCTCATTAGCACGTTCGATCATAATCATTTTAATTTTATTAATTGGGTCACTTAAGTCAAGTTCAGCTGCTTTGGTAGTTTCCACATCCTGTTCTTGATAAATCAATTTAAAATTATCCTGAATGACTTGATTAATAAAATCGTATGCTTCCCGAGTTTGTTCAATCTTAGAACCACCTGTAATAATTACGGAACCTGTACGAAAAACAGCAATTGTTACTTGAGCACAAGGCAACTCCATGTCTTTATCTTTGTTTTGTTCTTTCATAACGAAACAAGGAACTTCACATTTACAAGCACCATGTTGGTCAGGAGTTTTATCATTGAAGAAATAATATGATTTTACAGCTTGATATGTGGATTCTAATGTAGCATAAATATTATATTTTCTTTTTAAAAGCTGATGTAACTTTGCCCGATCAATATTAAATCCTACTTCATAATCACTGTTAATCATAACAATTTTAAAATCACTCATACGAATGTCTTTCGTATTTGGAATAATAGTATTACCGATTTTTAATGTACCAATTCGGTCGTCTTCTGTTTCAATCCATTTGGCTTCGCCATTGATTTGAATAGAACGGAATACTTTATTATTATTATCTATTTTGGTATAAAGGTAATCATTTTTAACTAAATATGTTGGGATGATTTTGTTAATATCACCTTCATAATCAGCATCAACATCAACCTGTTTTACACAAGTTAATTTAATGATTTCAATTAATTTAGTAATGACTTCTTGTGCTTCTTCTTTAGAACGAACACCAGTCATTTGGATTTTTCCGTTATTAAATACTTTAATATTTACATAACGTCCATTTCCAAAATGAAATATTAGTGTTGCTTGGTTTTCAAACTGTCGCTTTTTAATCGTCTTTTTCTTTCTTTTTTTAGATTTTGTTGGGTCAGGTTCCTTAAAATTAGGATCTCCTAAAAAACAATCTTCAAATTCTTTTTCTCCTTCTAAAATTTTTCTAATTTTTAAATTTATTTGTAATTCTTTTTCTTTGATTTTAGCCTTTTTGCCGCAATATTGTCCTCGAGGAAGAAGCATAAAATATTCAACATAAACTATACCACCTTTATCACTATTTACGATTTCATCATTAATAGAATAAACCGGAATAAATCTGGATAAAATATCTAAATTTATTTCAGTGTTTAATAAACATAAGCATGTCATGGTTGAGACTTCTAATTCAGTTGGTTTAGGAATAATTATTTCACTTTGCATTTTTTGATTGGTCTAATTAATCGAAATTATATCTACAATTAATCTTATATTCAATTTTCCGCTCTACTTAAACTTTTTTAAGAAAAAATTTTTATCAAAAAGAACGCTAAACTTTTTCTTTAAAAAGTTTTGTCAAAAAAAATTTGTAAAAAAGATTCTAACCTAAAAGTCTTTCTAAATCACTGGAACCTCCTATTAATTTTCCATTATAAAATATGGCTGGAGTGGTTTTTTGGTTACCAATATAATTTGCCATTAATTTTTTGTAATTATCTCTTGAATTAAATGGTTCTTGTTCTACATCATAATAATAATAAGAAATACCTTTTAAGCTTAACAATTCTTGGGCTTTTTTATTGTATGGACACCATGAACAACCATAAACTGTCCATCCATTAGATGAAGGATATATGTTATTACACAAAGTAGGATAACATATTTTTTTTACAGCATCATTAAAATAACAATTTGTTTTAGAACTGGAACTAGTAAAACTTAACATTTTATTTTATTTAATTTTATTTTATTTATTCGATATTATTTTAGTATTTATTTAATTTATTTAATTTATTTAATTTATACAATTTATACAATTAGTAATAATAATTGCTTTATGACCTATAATGGAAACATTCTCTTATTATGTTATTGTGGTTGTTGTGCTGCTCTTTGATTACCAAGAGGATTATTTAAATCAACTTGAACTCCATTATGATTATTTACACGTCGTTGACGTTGTAATCTTCCTGTAGATGGATGTGCAACTGTTGTAGCTTGTTGATTTGCTTGACGGGGACCTTCTCCTTGTCTTTGAGCTTGTTCTCGTGTTGTATTGGCGGCTGCTTGTCCTTGTGCTTGCCCTTGTGCTGTACTTCCTGGTTTCAAGTCACCTCCACCAACTTTTCTTTGTGTCTTACGACGACGATTTAATTTGGAACGTCTTACTTTACGTGAGCGTCTGAATGTATTTGATTTTTTCATTTATTTATTAAATAGAAAAAAAATCACACCTGGATTTTGTTTTTTATAAAATTTTGTAATAAATAAAAATATAACTAAAAAATATAAATTAAAATATAAATTAAAATGTCATTAAAAGAGAATATAATTACTACAGATTATACTGATTATACTGATACACAATCTATCAATAATGTAGAATTTATCGAAAAAGAACCAAAATTTAGTGATGATGAATATCTTGATGATGACGAGGTAGATGATGATGAATATCTTGATGATGATGAATATTTAGAAGATGATCAAGAAGATGATGAAGATGAATATCTAGAAGATGATGAAGATGAATATCTAGAAGATGATGAAGAAGTTAATGAAGAAAATAAAGGAAAAGTTCAAATTATTTTTGGTGGGTCCGGTGGAATGTTTACTTATTTATTAGGTGTTGCTTCTGTATTACAAAAAACATTTGTATTTGACAATGTAATTTTTGCTGGTTCATCAGGAGGAACATTACCTTCTATTTTATTAGCTTTAGATTTCGATGTCGATTACTATTTTGAAAATATTAATATTCCAATGTTTGAAGAATTAAATTCATATAGATTTGGATGTATTGGAAAATTAAATAATTGTTTTAGAAATATATGTAGAAAACATTTAACAGATGAAGGATTTGAAAAAATAAAAAATATATACCATGTTTCTTTAACCAATTGTAGTAATTTTGAAAATGAAATTATATCGGGTTGGAAAACTAAAGATGATTTACTAGATGGGATGCTAGCATCTTCTTTTATTCCAATTTTCGATAGTAATAAATTAACATATTCATTTAGAGGTAAGAAATATATTGATGGTTCGCTATCTAATTCATATCCAATTCCATATGATCATTTACCATCAATTGTTATCAAAAGAGATAGATGGAGAAAAAACAATTTGAATTGGTTATGGGTTTGGTCAAATCCTGATTGGCATAGAACACTTTACAATTGGGGAAAAGAAGATGCGATGGAAAATATTCATGAATTTTATGATTTACTTAAAAAAAAAGCTAATTGATAAAATTATTAAACAGAAAAATTTCTTTTTATTTGTACCCCCTGTTTGTCATTATTTTTTTTAGAAAACATTTTTTTTGATAAAACTTTTTTCCTAAAAAAGTTTACCAGTAGCACCCCAACTCAACAATACTATTATTTGTTACTATCTCATCTCCCGAAGGTCTTATGAATTTTGTCTTATTTTCTTCAACAATTTTTAAAATAACTGGATGAGTTAACCATCTTTGACCAATTACACCAAACAATAATTGTAATCCACCTCCTACATAAATAGCTGATTTTTTAAGATTATTTTTTATAAAATTACACAAAGGCATTCCATAACCACCACAAGATAACAAAGCTATATCAAAATCCAATTTTTGAATATCATCACACATAATCTTATATGTTTCATACCAATTATTATGAATATGGTTCCCAGCCAAAGTATTAAATGATTTATAAAATATAAATTCTTGTCCTTCTAAAAAGATATCTTTAGACATATTACTTGTTCCATCTTCCACATCTTTAACATCTTTAACATCTTTAAACATTTTAAAGCCATTATTTAATTGTTTTTGGAACGAATCAATAAAAGGACTTACAATTAGAATTTTTTTACCTAATAAATAATGCGTCCATGGTATTTCATTTTCCATAATAGCATAAAATGGTTCTAATGACCTTGATGATAAGTCTTTAATATGTAAATTATTAATTATATATTCTTCTGTTTTTTGAATAATAGGTATTGTTTTGAATATTCCAATCGCATCACAGCTTAAAATAGAATTATAATATTCATTGTAATATTGTTTTATCATTTTTTCAACTGATTCTTTTTCTAATTTTTCTTTATTTTTGATATAAATACCAGCATTATTCATTAAACTAAGTGGGATAACTAATTCATTTGAAATATGATATAATAAACTATATGTTGCTTCGGTCCCTAATCTACCTACCAAAAAAGGTTTATTATTCATATTTTTAATTAATTCAATTATATATTTATTTGAATTTTTAAGATTTTCACGATAATTATCCATGGTTTTTTATTAAATAATAAAACAATTATTATTTATATATTTTTAAGGAAAAATGAAAAATAAAATGATAAATAAAACTAATCAAATAAACTCTTCTTGACTGTCATAAATATCATTATCGTTATCGTTATCAGCAAATGGTATTGGAGAACATGAAGGTGATAAAGGAGGCATTTGATCTCTATATAATTTTTCATATGATCTAGCTAAAATATCTCTTACTTTATCATAACATTCTTGATCAATAACTTTACGAAATGTATCATATGGAGTAACCTTTGATGTTTTTACTTTAACTAGACCATTATCTATCGCAGTATCTTCAAATTCTTCTCCAAATAATACAAATTTCAATAATGAAGATGAATAACCTTGTAACATTTGAACACCTGGATGGTCAGCAGATGTTTGAACACCAGGAGTATTCGCACGTAAATTCCAATAAATAATATTTGGAACTCTATCATATCCAGCATCTACCCATTTTTTTAGCAAAAGATCATGGGATACTTTCCAATTCTTTTCTTTATTAGAATTAGAATTAGAATTAGAATTAGAATTAGAATTAGAATACTTGTTAAAATAATTATATGAATAATTAGGAGTGTTATTCATTTCATCAAATTGTCCATCTGTAAATACTAGTAGATTAGGAATATCTTCCGAAGGAATTTGGTTTTTTACACATAGATCTAAAATTAAATCAATTGCCAAATCAAATTTAGTTGATAAACCTACTTCATCTCTCATAATAATATTACATTTATCATCTGGATGTTCTTGATAAAAAGTAAACATTCGAGGGGTTTCAGTAAAAGAAATCGCTAAATCATTAAATGGTTTAGATGCTAGTTCCGATGTCATAATACCTAAGGCTAAAGCGACATAAACTGGTTGAACTTTACTTTTTTTTCCTTCATTGGTGAACATTGAACCTGATACGTCGATCATTGGAATACATTTACCAATACCTCTGCCATTTTTTCTGTCTTTATCTTCATCTAACTGAGCAATAATACTTTTTTTCTTTGCTTGCCATTGAGCCCGTAGAAGTTCAATTTCTAATTTTGATTTACTGGTCATTAATTTACATATTATTTCATGAGGATCTAATTGTGAACCTTTAATATCTAAAATAGAACCATCTTTAATAATTTTTTTAATATTCTTCCGAGTTTTAATACGATCTTCATCATTGGGAAATCGATTACCAGTTATTTCTTCAGCGGAAGTCATTTCAGAATATTTAACTTTTTCATTCAAAAAAGCCTTACAATATGTTTTCATAGCTTTGGAAGGTACCTTTTTTAAATCAATTTCAGAATATTTTTTAGCACACATAAAAACTTCAGGAATTTTAAGTTTTTTAGTTAATTTAGTTACACGTTTACGATAATTCATTAAAATCCATGTATTTATTTGGTTATTTTGATTTTGATTATCAGTATCTATATATTTAGTAAATTTAAATGGTGATTGATTGTAAATCTTTGAAGCTAGATATAAAGAGCTATTGACTTTCTGATCATAATTACCGCTGTTAAACCAATAACATGTTTTAGCATAATGACTTTTTTGTCTAGGTAGCCATTTAGCTAGAAAACTAATATTTCCACACGATTCTAAATTTTTTTCATCTTCTAAAAATTGTTTAATAATTAAATTGACAATTGTATCAACAAGTGGACCATACATGACATACAATTCAAATGATGAAATATTTTTCATTTTACAAATCATTTCCCATAATTCAAAGTAATCTTTATAATATCCATAAAAAGGAAATAATTTAATCAATTGAACCGTTGTTTCAGGATATTCTTTATACATACTAAGAATCATCTTATAAGATAAGTCCTTTTCACCCTCTCCTCCACGACAATTACGTTTATGAAAAATTAATACAAATAGATCAGTAATAGATGTATAATCTTGATTAAGATTCGCATATGTTATAATATTTTTAATATATTCATTAATACTAGTATCTTTAACATTTCTAATAATCTTATGAAAAGCATCTAAACATGGGTAATTTGTTGTTTTTCTAAGCAAAGCACCATTTTCATTAACTATTATATTCTGATAATTTTCAATATCCATATCAATATCCATATCATTATCACTATCAAGAGTAATATTCATTTTCTTAAAGTTTTCAACAAATTGATTCATTATAAACTGTAATATATAATTATAATCACAGTTATACTAAATTAAATAAAATAAAATTAAATAAAATTAAATAAAATATTATCTTTGGAAGATTTGGACTTGTGAAGTTTTTGATTGTTGATTTGTGGTTGTATCTGGAGGTTGTCCAATTTCATTCCAGCTTTGTGTTAATCTATAGAAAGCTACACCAATTAATATACCAAGTATGGTAGCAAATATACCATCAACAATACTTTCACAACCAACATTAATTCTAGACCACATTGTAATTATTAATAAGAAACCTAAGAATATGAAATTAACAATATTGAAATTTTGATTCATATACATATCTGTAAAGAAATAAGCTAATGTGAAAGCAATTGTTTGAGTATGAGATGATGGTAATGTATAGAAATTTCTATTTGATTGAACAATGGCACAATTTGGTATATCAACTGTTTGAAATAATTGTCTAAATCCAAAACTTATTATGTCATTAAGTAAATAGCCAATAAATAATACAAAAGCTCTAATATCTGAAAATAATATACCCATTATTAAAGTTCCGAAATATAATCCAATTGGGACTAACCTTATAAATGTATTAAGGGCAGCCTTTGCTTGAAAAATTATAGGATTCATTCTTTTCTTTACAAATCATTAAGAAAAAAAATAACAATTAATTTATTTTATAACTAAAACTAAAAATAAAACTAAAAATAAATATAAAAAAGGATTGTCTTTATTAAAATAGATAAAATAAATAAAATATGTCATCTTTACAGCATTCTTTACCATCAAATTTAAATTCACTTGAAATAAGTTATATGGGATATACATATACATTTAAAAGAAATCCAGAAGATACAACAGAAGATTTTCATAATATTTCATGGTTAATTGCTAAACAAAAACCAAAAAACCAAAAAGAAATGGAAAAAGCTACCTTGCTAGCTACAATGTGGTCTTATCAACAAAAATATAAATGTTCTTATTCTAATATGATTCAATCATCACTTAAGGAACTCGATATATTTAGTATTGATTTATAATATAATCAGGGAGTATTTGTTGGTACTTCAGGGTGATCTTTATAGAAGTTATACATTATAATTAACATTAAGGATATTGAAAAGATAAAGGCAAAGAGAAATAAAATAGCGGTTGTGCGATCTACAATCATTTTATTGAATTATTTTCTTAATTTTAACAAATATTTTATTTTTATAAATATTTTTTTTTTGAATTATTTTTGATTTATTTTTGAATTATTTATTACAATATATAAAAAAATATATAAAAAATATATAATAATAAGAAGAAAAATGTTAATCAATTTATATTTATTTTTCATTATAATAGGTATACTAATAGTCATTATAGGTTGTATTATCCCTGATGATTTTTTTCAAAGATTAAAGAATATTGAATCATTTGAAAACCCGGATACCAAAGCAGACAATTTATTAAACCAAAATAAATTAAGTTTTCCAGATATTGAAGAGATAAAGAATAAAATAGCATCTGAATCGTATTTTCAATTCTTTAAAGAGGTTGATGCCAAATCAAGAGGATTACAATTTACATTCGAAGATTTTCAAAA
>JACCDO010500993.1_pt1 | contig 11450 bp, 15 predicted proteins | sample 7446101 | NCBI WGS metagenome assembly JACCDO01 (sample SAMN15323440, study PRJNA562643) | freshwater metagenome | isolation source: river surface water | place: USA:Blue River Watershed | collected 2017-08-16
GAGCATTATCACGACGTTTCAATACGATACCCATAGAAGTTTGTTTGAAGTCAGTGGGAGATTCTTCGTATTTGTTCCCAACGTAACGTTTTTTACTGAAGATAATGAACTGGTCAAAGACTTTATCGTATTCAAAATCGTGAGGAGGTTTCAAGGCGCCTGATACAAATTTCCCTGCTTCTTCAGTGATCTCCATCGTAGCTTTTACCGCCTCTGTTCCACTTAAGAGTTCTCCTGTTTCAGGATTCTTTACACCAAAGTCTACAAACAAGGAATCAGTATCTCCATAGACAATCTTGGCGGAGCAACGAGGATCCTTGGCTTCAGGACCATAGAATTGTTCAATAGCCGCTTTCGCAAAGAGAATTTGTTTACGACCATATGCTGTTACCGAGGCCGCTAAATGTTGAAGACGCATTTTGAAGGTTGCCGAACCCAATTGACCATACAAAGAGTTGGCCGTGAGTTTGTAAGCCAATTGTTCCGCATCAAGAAGAGCTAAGCGGAAGGGATCGGATTCTTTTTTAGCTTCTTCACGTTTGGCTTTTCGGGCGGCTAAGAGTTTTGCGACGATATCAGGAAGTGTGTGTTTACTACCATCTGCTTTCTGAGCGTAGCGACACACACGAAGACCTGCTTTGATTTTCTCAGGGTTTGCGCGTTTATCATTGGGATCTGCTTTCCAGATATCAAAGTCAATATCCGTGAAACGTGTTCCAGGAGGCGCATGGCTTTCGAGAGAAGGATGTCCAAAAGGAATGTCCACAAGATTTCCTTGGAGATCAAAGTCTTTTACCCACACTAAAGAATCATAACTAATATCTTCACTAATAATGGTGCTTGGATACAGAGAAGCAAAGTCACACACACCGATAGGAGATTGACTGTAGAATCCAGGCACAGGATCTAAGACAATCGCACCTTCATAGCTTTCTTCTTTTTCTTGTGTATCCTCCTCTTCAGAAGCATTGTCCTTCGCATTACGTGGAGACATCGTTTGAACTTTGACAATAATTCCTCGCGCATCACATTCCTTGTAAATTAAACTCTCAATCTTAATTCCTTGACCACGCGTAAAGATATAGCTCACAGGAACTGAACAAACATTCGCCATAGACATCGCATTGTTGAAGACATCTAATTTTTTATAGAGTTCATATACGAGATCGCAATCTTGAATACAGTATTGCGCAACAAAGGCTCTTCCAGAAGGTCCACCTTCACGATGAAGACGGAAAATTTCTTGAGGAGGACAGTCATCTTTGACCACTGCCCATTTGACGGCTTCGTCTAAATCCGTATCTTCATCCGCGATCACTTGAACGGATTTTCCTGGGTCCACCGAGAGCACTTTCAGTTTTTCGGTCAAGGCTTCACCAGTTTCGTCTAAGAGCACCACATAACGTCCAGGAATAACATCCCCTGTTTGTTTCGTTTTAAGAGTCCAGATCGCACTATCACTCGTATCTACTGAGGAGAGTTTGCCTGACATATAATACTGACACACGCTATCCAATTTATAAGAGGGAAGGGAAGCAGAACGACGAATATAGTGATACAAGTCTATCTGGAGACGACCAATTGTTTTCCACATATAGAGAAAGTTATCTCCCAAAGCCGAACTACTCAAGAATTTTGTTTCAAGCTGCATATAATCTTTGGTATCGTTGAAACGACTGAGCTCTTGAAAGTGAGTATCTACCGCTTCATTCATTTTTTCATTTGAAACAACAAGACCCAATTGGGCCGCGCGTTCCCAGACATATTTTTCATCAAAACCAAAGATATTGTATCCCACTAAGATATCAGGATTTTCTTTGACCATCCATTTGGCCCACGCTTGAAGCATAGCTTTTTCAGTCTTAAATGTTTTCACAGGTTCTGTCGCATTAAGGACTGGATCACAGTCGCCGAGAACAAAGATCACTTTCTTGGTCGGTTTTCCTTGCTGGACGATGACGTTACCAATCTGAATAATAGGATCTCCTTTGTTGGCGACAGGAAAATCACCCGATGCGCTGTAACACTCAATATCCCAGAAATTGGCTTTAAAAGGTGCGGAGGCCATAGGAGGTTTTTCACAAGGAAAGACGGTATCCCATTCACACGTGCCAACAATCTCATCTTCATCGTCGTCAAACTCTCCTACTACATTTACCCATCCGCACGGTTGGATATTGCGCACGTGATAGAATCGCAAAATGCTGGGTAAATTCGCATCGTATACAGTAAGAGCATCGCCATCATTGTAGAGTTTAAAATGAGCTTTGAAGGTTTCCTTTTCAAGAAACACTTTACGAAGCATATAGAAGACCATATGGGATTTGGTGGAGACCTTTACCACAGGAATCGGTTTCCCTCCACTGTAGCCATACAAAGGCACTTTGGAACATTCTTGAAAGGTTGCGGAATCGTCTTTTACATATTCGCTCATCGCCTCCAGAAAATCGGCAAACGCATCCTTGGTGTCAGGAAGTTCCACATAGAAGAAGGATTCAAATCCTGTTACGTTCAAGCGAACAGGCTTTCCTTCAGCGGTTGATCCGAAGAGAACGATAGTATATTTATCCTTCCCATCAGATTTCATATCAGATGAATGTGAATCAAGTAGATGGAATGTAAGTGTCATGGTGTGCCTTTCCTCCTAGGAGTTTGGGAAACAATTTTTCTAAGCCCCCTATTTTCTACGGGTTTGTTTCTTTTTACCAGAGCGATGACGTCTTGTTGACTTGCGCTTCTTCATACGACGGCTGATTTCCATCGCAGAGCCTGCTAACACTATAGCGTGGGCTGTATCCGCAGAGACTTTGAGCAAACTTTCCATCAGAGATCCACCACGAATAGCTCCACCGATTTGGGGTTCCTCTTCTTCTTCCATTGTTTCTTCCTCCATGGCGGGTGGAAGATTGGAGACATCTTCAGGAACAAAATTCGCATTGGTCAGTGTATTTTTCGTCGCATTAAGACTACTCGTCATCATTCGCTGAGAGCGTATATTGTTTTCGTTGAGAGGCATAGGTTCACCCTTATTCAAATTGGTATTCATATTCGTATTCATATTCGTATTCATATTCGTATTCATATTCGTATTCATATTCGTATTCATATTCGTATTCATATTCGTATTCATATTGGTATTGGTATTGACACCAACCAGAGTTTCCAATTCTTCTTTGCTCTGAGGCGTAGGCACTGGTTTGGTGATATTGGTTTTTGGAGAAGGTTTGACTTCAAAAAGAGTAGGATAGCCTTCAAGAGGAGCGCTTTTCATAGATGTCTTATCCACCATATTGTAATGAACCGCAGCGGTATTAACAGCTTTGTTTGTCTTAGAAGCCACTTCATCCCACATGTTTTCTTTGAAACGTTGACAATGTCCACACCAATCGGCATAGACTAGGACAAATACGGGCCCTGTTTTGACCATAGATTCAAACAATGGAACATCCTTTGGAGAGCGAACATCCACATAGGGCATTAATTTTCCCATTTTTGTTGAGCGTTTTGCGACCATTCCTAGTTAGTCCCGGGAATTGTTTTCATAGAATAGGGAAGGAATCCAGATGGATGCCAGTATACTTTTTTTTATTGTAGTCATTGTTGTGGGATATTTTTATCTAACAATGCGCAGTTCAAAACCCGAAGGATTTCTTGGAGATCCTATTCAAACAGGAGAGCTCCGCAAACCGTGTAAACCTTCGATTGTGTTGGATCAACGTATAGAATCACCTTCTGTTACAAAACGTTTATTGGATGTAGATGATTATGAATACAATTTAGTCTTCCAGCAAGAAGGAGACCGTGAATTATCCAAAGCTCTTTACAATAAACTCCAATCCCAATATCCTTTGGATTGGTCTGTTCAACCTCCTAGTTCCGCACACTTTCAAGCAGGACTTCAGCAGCTAAAAGAGTCTTTCAAAAGCACTCCGGGTTCACCATCAGGTGAAGATCCTTACAGGGAAATCGGAAACACAGCGCTCAACCCTCCCGATACATCCGCCGCACAAATGGAAGAAAGAAAAATTTTACAACTTTATCAACCTGCCAAGACCGATTGTTTAACAACCTATCAATTGGATGACGCACAAGCCTTAATTAAACGCATTTATGATGCGAAAGGATTGATTCCTGAAGTGAAGCAAAAGGAAAACAATGTGTATGAAGTGATTGGCACTCGTCGTAAGGATGAAAAAATCGTGTATGAAGATGAAAATCCGCCTGTACAAAGAGCTCCTGTGGAAGCCGCAGGAGAAGGGACCATTACCGTTCCGCCTACTGCAGTGGACGTCGCAGCAGGATTAGATCCTTTCTTCACTCCTGGTGCTTCTACCCATTTAGATCGCTGGGATTATACAAAATTTACACCAGGCTTAGAACGTATGTTTGCTCCTACCTATCCGACCGTAGAATGGTATTAAACTCTATTTGTATTGTAAAACAATCACTATAGAGACTTAAGCAGGAGGATTTGTAGGGGGAGGAGAGGCAGGTGGAGGACTGGAAGGTGGTGGAGGAGGTGGGGGAGAAGGTTTGGGTGGTTTTGGATGAGGAGAAGGAGGTGGAGGATATCTGGGTCCACCCCAGCCAGGTAGACCTGCCCCATAATACCCCCACCATCCACCATAATTGTTATACCAAGGTCTAGCTACCACAACAGTTCTTTCAGTAGTTTGAGGGCCGTAAAGCAATACTAGTAAAGTTGAAACAACAACAGAAAGTAAGACAACACCTGCGACTAAATACAGAATAGGCATAACGGATTTTGCGGCGTTCATCTCTATTACATACCATCATTTAGAGACATTAAAACAATAGAGAAAAAGGAAAAGATCACTCCCAATTTTTTATAGGGTCCGATAGTTTCTTTAAAGATCACTAATCCAATAAACGTTATAATCACATCACTGATCACATCCCATAATAAGTTCATTACAACCAAGGTTTCGTAGTGCATAGACAAATAGAATAAGACAGGTTGTAACGAATAGATAATCATTGGAAGAATTATCCAACCAATATGTTTTTCGTTTTTACTAATGTATTTAATTAAGGAAAGCATTGTAGAGTCAATGCCTGCCATAGTGGCGGCAAACGCGAAAGGTATAGCATTAAAGATAGGTAATCCTCCTCCAATCAATCCCATTCTATTTGGAAGGAGAGAAAGCTGCTGCTGCCGCAACGATCGCACCACCCAGTAAAGTCATCCAAGACGGTTTCTCATTGACAAATAAATATCCCCATCCAAACGATGCGAGGACACCCACAAAGGAGAGTAAACTGAAGACAATAGTGGAAATGCGAGGGATAGCGTAGAATCGTAGACAATATCCAAGGAATCCGACCAGAGTATTAAAGGAAAGCATTCTGGCCCACACTTGGGGTCGGAAATCTATCGCAGAATTCGTATAGAACAGAATAGGAATCAACGCAAAAAGAGCTGCGGGATACAGCTCCAAAATCGCATAAAATGGAGAGGGTCTATCGGCGGTTCGCACAGCAAAATACATCGCGGATTCTGTAAGAGCAGCCAGTAAACCTGCTACGACCCCTTTCCAAGTATAGGGATCTTTTTGTTTCTGCGGATCAGGATCTTTATTTCCATAGGCGACCAGGATAGCACCCGCAAATCCCAGTAAGACAAGAAAAATATCTAAGGATGAAAAACGTTCCCCAAATCCTATGGCTGCGCCTATCAGATTCCAGATAGGATAGGTATAAAAGAGACTCATCGAGACTCCAGCGGGTAGCTGTTGAAAGGCGTAATAGGAACACGCAATATGAAAAAGAGTTAATAAACCTAATCCACTCGATCGCAGAATCCCATTTAAATTACCCCACGTCATTAAGACATCGGTATCTGTTGCGAAAAAATAGGCTAAGCCTGAGTAAACCAGTAAACGAGACACCAATTGTGTAGAAAGATTGGTAGGCACAGATTTAATTAAGATAGGATACAAAGCCAATGCGGCTTCACTTCCTAACACTATAGCCGAAGTCGCCATCTACTTTAGTCTATAGCTTTCCAAGTAGATCCATCCACACTTACAATCTGACTTTCCATTTGAATACGTTCACTTGTTAAGTAGAGCAATTTTCCAATGGGAGAAGAAAAGCGAGCGACAAGATAATCAATACCTTGGAGTGTTTTCAACTCGGCAATTCTTTTATAGAGAGGATACTCCTTGTCACTGGGCACTTCTGTGCGAAGCAGTGAGACAAAAGACCACGATTTATCTCCATTGATCGCAAATTCTTTGAGTAAGTCTACAGAATCAGTCATTGCAAATATTTTCAAAGTTTTCTTTCCTGTTCGTTTTTGAATGCTGTGAACAGCAGAAATGACCTGGGGAACACAGCCACTAATGTCTAAGACAATTCCCACATCAAACGTCTGTTTCGTCATTCCATAGTTGGAAAGAAACGCTTCTAATTTTTGGAAGGTTTGACCATTCAATTGATAAATACTTTGAACGTGACGACGTAGAGTCTGAAGATTCATTGTATTTAAGACAGACGCCATACGCTGAGAATCTGAGGCTAAATTGACTCCTGAGGTAGGAGTATCTTTCAGATAATGAAGAATAGGACTGACTTTTAAAAGAGGTTGGAAGAATCGTTTTGAATCGTTGATGTAGTAAGCTTCGGCCGTTTTTTGAGTATAGGCATATCCATACAAAAAAGAAAGAGTTGCTTCTATATAATTATCGGAAGTAGGCTCATAAAACACTGAAAAATTACGTTCCGTCTTCTTCTGTGGAATCACGCTGCGGTTAGCCCAAGATGACATAGATTCTCTTGCGCAGCAAGACAATCCATACATTTATAAAAACGCAATTAATTGAAATTCCATAAATCGGCTAAAATATTGTTCTTTCGTTCAGGAAGCGGTTTTTGTAAATTCTGAACAAAAGAATTGGGAGGCTCGTAGTCTATGGTGTTGCGAACCGGTGTCTGTTGAGTTTCCAAGGCGGGGCCTCGGATATCGGGCGCAAAGGTTACACTTCGGGCTCTTTCTTTTTTCTTTTGTTCTTTCTTTACTTCAGGTGGAATCATAGCTTGTACAATAGGATTCTGCGTCATTAAATATGTCTTTTCGTGATGACGCCAACTAATATAGAGTAAATTAGGATAAGTATATCTTACTTCGTATCCACTCTGTCGTAGTATATAGACTAAATAGACTACACAGTCTTGAAGATCAATTTTGGGAAGTCCAAAGATAAAAGGAGGAATCGTATAGGTGATAAAATTCGCATTCCCACTCATCTGCGAAGTGGTATAAATACGTTGATTTATTGTGTTGAGCAATTGATTATAAGCACGCAAACGAGCATAATCTCGTCTCATTCTTCGCTCAAATAAATCTTTTGGGTTTAATCGTGGCGGTGGATCTGGTGCGGACATCTACTCCTATGAAGAAGAAGAGACATAAGAAGAAACGACGAATGTTAATTCCTCCAAAACGAATTGTTTTGACGGGAGGTGGTTTACGGACTCTAGCACATTTTGGTGCTTTGGAAGTGCTTGAAACGAAAGGATTGTTAAAAAATGTAAAAGAGTGGGTGGGTGTAAGTGCTGGATGCTTAGTTGGCTTTAGCTTGATGATTGGGTATACTTTGGAGGAAGCAAAGAAAGTTGTGCTTGAATTTGATTTTAGTTTCTTACAAAATGCACAACCGGAATCTGTTTTAGATTTTCTATCAACCTATGGTCTTGATACAGGTCATCGTGTAGAAGCTTTTCTTCAATCTCTCTTGCGTATAAGAGGACATCCAGTAGATATTACCTTTCAACAATGGGCAAAGAAATATCCGACAGCTCAACGACTCCGATGTTATGCCACCGATTTAAACATTGCAAAGATGAAAGAGTTTTCTACTGAGAAAACACCCGATATATCGTTGGTCTTTGCGATGCGGGCGTCAATGACCTTGCCTTTTTATTTTATACCAATGAAGGATCCAGAGACTGGGCATTTGCTTGTGGATGGAGGAGCCATCCAAAATTATCCGATGAATTATTTAACACCCGAAGAAAAAAAAACAGCCCTTGGCATTTCCTTCTTGTATTCGCTCAAAGAGGAACACGCCATTGAGGAATTTTCAGATTTCCTCAATCAAATGTATAACTGCTGTTTTAATCCACGAACCTATCAAGTGCAAAAAGAGAATAAACTCAATACGATTGTGATAGGATCTCAAGAAATGTCCGCCTATAATTTTGATTTATCCAAAGAGTTTCGTGAAGCGCAGATGGAAACAGGACGCAAAGCTGCTCTTGAATTCTGTGATGGGTATTTGAAACTGCTTGAAAAGCACAACAAACCTATACGGCGTTACTCTGTTCATTAATTTATTCCAAGCGGAGTCCACATTTGAGGATACGATTGAGGGTTTGAGGTTCTTTCGGTGTAGGAGCGCGTTTATTGGCTTCAAGATCACGAATGGTATGAGCGGGAAAGGCGCAACGTTGGTCCAATTGTTGTTGCGTAAGTTTCTCGGCAAGACGTCGTTGAACGAGTTCTTGACGTGATTCGGAGGCGAGCATTTTGGGACGTCCTGTTTCTTCCCGTTCCACTTTGGCAAGATGAGCATAGTCTCCTGATTTGCGTTCCACAACCTCTTTTTTTCCTGTGCGGATAGCGTCAGCTTTGATTTGCGCGGCTGTTTTGCGAATAGTTTGGGGTTCCCAGTTCTGATGATCCATTATGTGCTGTAACTATCGTCACTTAAAGTTTTTCATTCAATTTTAAGGAATGGACGCCGCTGGCACAGGTGCTTTAATCGGATTCAGTCTTATTCTCTGTGCTATTCTTACAACAGTGGCCAATGAAAAAGGTGGAGCGTGTGTTACAAAATGTATGGAGCGTTGGGCTAATTACAAGCTTCAGAGACAGCCTTTATTGCCTGTCACGAGTCAAAATCCTTTTTTAGTGCGGAGTAATTCCAAACAATTCAAAATGAAAGAGATTCTATCTAAATAGGAATGGCGAAGACGCGTAAACTTTCCGGTCGCAAACGCGTTTCCAAAAAGACGCGTCGTGTAAAAGGGGGTAGAAATGTAATTAGAAATATAATGAGTCAGATAAGACATAATTCAGCAGGACTTTGCCAAGTGAATAAGAATCAAGAAAAAAAAGAAGTCATTAAAATACAATTAGACAATAACGCAAAAAGTCAAATTACTAATAAAATAAGAAATCTTGAATATAAAATATCAGAAAATGAGAACAAAAATATCTTAACGAAGGGGTTCAAACTTTTAAAAAAAATGGGACGCCAAATCACAGCAGGGAAAGCAGAGACAAAAAAATTTTTGGAAGAATTAAAGGAAAAAGGTGAAGTAAGTATGGATCCTTGTAAACTAGAACAAATTAAATTACGACTAGGAGAATTGTAAAATATAAGTTCCTAGTAGAAATGGCAAAGACACGTAGAATGAAACGGAATAAATCGCGTAAGATGCGTCGTGTGTATCGTGGTGGTGAAAATAGACAATCAAACATAATTTATCCGAATGAAAATAACAATAACAATAATAAAAAATACGAAATGGGAAGTTTTAATACAAACTCCGTAAGAACTGGAGACCCTAACATAGAATATCCGAATGAAAATAATAACAATAATAATGAAAAATACAAAATGCGAAGGTTTAATGAATTTACAAAAAAGCCACCTCCAGTGACGGCTAAGAGAAATCAAAAGGAGATAAACAACTTGAGTAAGAAATTTTTAAACAAATACGCTCCTCAACCTGCTCCCTATCAAAAGGTCCTTCTGCCTCAAAGAAAAACCCCAGCTCCTGTAAATAAAACAAGAAAGACATTGACACAAACATTAACTCCTGGTGCTAGAGCTTACCAAGCAGCTTCAGTTGTTGGCAATGTAGGTATGCTTGCTGGGCAGGGACTCTATGGCTTAGGAAAAGGAATCGTTGGTCTGTTTAGTTCATAAAGTATATTTTTTAAGATCTACACACACAAGCAGATAGATGTCGTCTTGTGTGTATACTTCCAATACGCCTGTCGCAACCCTCAAACAAATCGGTGGAAATCCTGAGGGTGGACGTATGGCCCAAATCTTAGCTGCCTCTAGACGTTGTCAAGTCCAAGAAGCCATAGCCAAAGCTCGTGCGATCAATGGTCCTCCTGATTGTTCTCCGGTCCCTATTTCCAGAAAACAAGTGCCTTTAGAATCTACAGCCCTTCAAGGACAATTAGCCACGTGCGCACGCATTACGTCTCAGCAAGCCCAACTCTTAGCTCAACAACCTCTGCGTGGTGTTCCTGAGTCAGTTCGCATAGCGAAATTAAACCAAGAAATTCTGGATCAATATTCTCCCTATTCCGATTCCAGACGTCGATTCTTGGAATACCAAGGACCTCAAGTCGCAGTTGTCTGTCCACCTATACCTACCGAGATTACGAATGCGAATTTACCCAAACCTTCTACGCGTTGTGATACTCTGGCCTTACTCGCCACGGGTAATCCACCGAATTCCATCGTTCGCCCGTCCTAAAATTGATTTTGCGGCTGCCTATGTCATCGGTATAGAAATGCTTACTTCCTACGAATTTACCATCTTTATACTTTATCTTTTCAGTCTTGCTTCTTTCGTGACTATTGTTTACATTCTCAATCCTGGCCGTGCCATTCGTGAAGCCATGGATATCCGCTACCAAGAAACAAATGAAAAATTTGTCAATCTGGAATGGGAAGAACCTGATTCCGATGAAGAAATAAAACCTTTTGACCCTGCTAAAGAAGATTATACGATGACAGAAAATCCTATGCTCCGTCATCGTAATAAAATTTCAGAAATGGAAATGGTCGATTAAGCTGATTGAGCTCTTGTAGGTTGTAATTGAGATTCTAAGAATTTCAAATAGCCTTCAGGTGTACGATCGCCTTGGAATTCCACTAATTTACCACTTGCCGTCTCCAACATAAAGGTAGGAAATCCTTTGATTCCTTTCGCAGCAATTTCCTCAGGATTTTCACTTTGCTCCACCATACGAACCTTAATATTTTGACCCGCAACCGTCACAAATCCATTCTTAGACCATTCTTCAAAAGCAGGTTTTACAGCCTTACAGTGAGGACACCAATCCGCATAATACATAGTAAAAATATCAGCACCAGAGCCGCTTTCAAATCCTTCTTTGGATCTTTGAATAAACCGGAGGAGAACTAAAAGACCAATAATAACACCAATCAAATAAATAAATCTTGTTTTCATCCTATTTGGATAATTGTTTTTTTGTAAATTTCTTTTTTAAGACTTTTCGTTTCTTTGTGTATCTTCGCTTACCTCCAATAAAAATTCTTATACCCTTATTATACTTATTTGAATTATTCTTATTTGAATTATTGTTATTTGAATTATTGTTATTTGAATTATTGTTATTTGAATTATTGTTATTTGAATTATTGTTATTTGAATTA
>JACCDO011333960.1_pt1 | contig 11450 bp, 7 predicted proteins | sample 7446101 | NCBI WGS metagenome assembly JACCDO01 (sample SAMN15323440, study PRJNA562643) | freshwater metagenome | isolation source: river surface water | place: USA:Blue River Watershed | collected 2017-08-16
CAGGAGCCCGCCATGCTGGAGCCTCTCGCGGCGCAGCTCCCGCCAGGAGCTTTCCCGCCGCTGCGCACCCAGACCCTGCGCCACCTCTCCCACGCCATTCGCACGCCGATCTCCTGCATCGTCGGCCACGCCGAGCTGATCGGCGACGAGGCCCAGGCGACCGGCAACGCGGCCCTGCAGCAGGACGCCGCCGTGATCGAGCAGGCCGGCCGGGAGCTCCTCCGGGTGATGGAGCTGCTCCTCGGCGCCCTCTCTCCGCCCGGCGCCGCGCAGGGATCCAAACCCTGACCTCTCGAAGCCTGCCGAGCCCTTCCCTTGCCACGTCAAGCCAGCTACAAGGGAGGGCCATGCGCAGGAAAGGTCGATGAAGCCGCAGCCGCTCCGTCAGGGGATCACCCCCAACTCCAACAGCCTCGTCTCGGTGGTGCCGCCGGAGCTCGACGAGAACGGCGTCGCCATCACGCCGCCCAGCCGGGAGCCCCGGCGCGATCTCGCCGTCGACCCCTTCCATCCCCTGCTGCGGATGGTCGATCGCTACCGCCACGACGTGCACCACCTCGAAGGCTCCGCCACCGCCGAGATCCTGCGCTCGGCCGAGGCGGCCTTGGGCCAGCCGCTGCCCCCCAGCCTCGTCGCCTTCCTGGAGCGCTGGAACGGCGCCACCCTCTTTCGCGGGGCCCTGCGCCTGCGCGCCGCCCACCACCTCGCCCCCGCCGCCGAGCACGTGCCCCAGGTGATCGTCTTCGCCGACGGCCCCGGCGAGTGGGATCGCTGGGCCTTCGGCCCCGGCCCCAGCGAAGGCCTCGTCTTCGGCCGCTGGATCCCCGGCGACGCCCCCGGCCAGCCCTGCGGCCCCCGCGGCGCCTTTGAGCCCCAGCACGCGCGCTTCGATCGCTGGATGGCCGGCACCCTGCGGATCCTCGACGAGAACCTGCGCGATCCCGACGCCGCGCTGCAGGCCCGCCTGGCCCTCGATCCCGAGAGCGGCCACCTCCTCTTTCAGGCCGCCGAGCGGGCGCTCACCGCCGGCGATCCCGACAAGGCCCTGCCCCTCCTTCGCCGCGCCACCGAGGCCGAGCCCGCCCTGATCGAGGCCTGGATGCGCCTGGGCGACGCCCTGGTGGGCGAGGATGACGCCGCGGCCCGCGAGGCCCTCGGCCGGGCCCTGCGCGGCCTGCGCTGCCCGGCGCCGATCCCCCTGCGCAGCCTGCCCGACGCCGAGCTGGTGCGCTCCCTCGTCCGCATGTCGCCGCCGGGCGACCCGGCCCTGGAGCGCGACCTGCGCGCCTTCCTCGATGAAGGCGTCACCGACGTCACCGACGCCCGCGAGGCCGAGCTGGTCGAGCTGGCCAGCGTGGAGCTGGCCCGGGTCCTCCTGCGGCGCGGCGATCGCCACGGCGCCCACGAGGGGCTCGCCGCCGCCCTCGATCGCGCCCGGGCCGTCTCCTTCAAGAAGCTGCCCAGCGCCGTGGTGCTCCTCATCGCCCGCCTCGAGGTGGAGCTTGGCCAGCACGACGACGCCGAGCGCCACCTGCGCCTGCTGCGCGAGGCCCCGGGCCGAGAGGCCGCCCGCGCCCTGCTGGAGCTCGGCCGCCTCGCCGTGATGCGCCAGGAGCCCTGGGCCGAGGAGATCCTGAGCGAGTGCATCGAGGGCCTCAGCCCGAGCCCCCGCGATCCGGCCGACCCCCACCTGCGCGAGCGCGCCGAGGCCCTGCTGCTCCTCGCCGAGCGCCACCGGGTTCACGACCGGGTCGACCGCGCCACCGAGTGCCTTGAGCTGGCGAGGCCGCTCTGTGAGAAGGCCCGCAGCGACAAGCTCTTCGGCCTGCTCGCCCTCGGTCTTGGCGACGTCGCCATCCAAAAGGGCGACCCCGCCGGCGCCGAGGCCGCCTACCGGGTGGCCATGGAGAAGGCCAGCAGCGACGCCGAGCTGCGCGAGCGCGTGCTGGTGCGCCGCGGCGACCTCTTCGCCCTCACCGGAGACAGCGGCCGGGCCGCCCAGGACTACCAGCGCGCCGCCGAGGGCTTCGCCGCCCAAGGCCTGCCCGTGCGCGAAGCCTGGGCCCGCCTGCGCCTCGCCCGCCTCGGCCACGCGGCCGCCGCCGAGCAGGCCCGCCAGCTCTTCAAGGCCGCCGACCTCGCCGCCGGGGTCGCCGCCGCCGACGCGGTCCTCGGAGACCCCGGCGCCAGCGTCGAGTGGCACCTCATCCGCACCACCGACCACGCCCGCGACCGCGCCAACGCCCAGCGCGCCCGCCCGCCCCTGGCCCGGGCCGACGCCGACCGCCCCGAGCGCCGCATCGGCGCCCACCGCATGGCCATCGCCGCCTGTGACGTCGGCGTGGTGCACACGCTCGGCGCCTGGATGGACGTCGCCGCCAAGGCGCTCGACACCGCCGCCCAGCGCATCACCGACCCCAACCTCACCCGCTACATCGCCGCGGTGGACCTCCTCGCCGCCCACCGCTCCTACGAGGCGGCCGAGATCCTCCTCCGCCACCTGCTGGAGGTGCGCCCCAGCGGCACCGCCGGCCGCGCCCTGGTCGGCGCCATCGCCCGGAGCGGCAACGCCCCCCTCGTGAGCGCCCTCCTCGACGCGCTGTCCAGCGGCATGGACGCCAGCGGGCTCGCCGCCGCCGCTGAGGTCCTTGGCTGGCGCCGCGAAGAGGCCGCCGTGCCGGCCCTCCAAGCCCTCCTCCAAGGCCGCCAGCCCCAGCGGGTGCGCAAGGCGGCGATCACCGCCCTGGGCCGCATCGGCGACCCCAACAGCGTCGAGGTCCTCCTCGACATCATCGACGAGGCCGAGCTCGCCGAAGAGCTCTCCACCGCCCTGCTGCTCCTCGGCGAGTGGAAGGGCGTGGACATGCAGGCCCAGTTCCTGGCCGAGCGCCGGCCCAGCAACGGCCGCTCCCTCGGCGAGATCGTCGGTCGCTACGGCGGCCCCGCCTACCTCCTGCTGCTGTACCGCACGGCTGAGCTGGAAGGGCCGGCCGGCTTCGGCGCCCTGCAGGGGCTCGGCTACCTCGGCGATCCGCGCGCCGTGCCGCGGCTCCTGGACGCATTGGGCGGCCGCGACCCCAACCGCGTGCGCGTCGCCAGCGCGAGCCTGGAGATGATCACCGGCCACACCGAGAACCCCGAGGAGAGCCTGCTCCGCAACCGCTGGATCGAGCACTGGGAGAAGCACGGCGGCCGCTACCGCGACGGCCTGCGCTACCGCATGGGCAAGCTCCTCGATCCGGGTGGCCTCATCGAGAGGCTGCACCACGACGACGCCACCGTGCGGCGCTCCACCTACGATGAGCTGGTGATCAGCACCGGCGCCCGCAACCCCTTCGACGCCGAGGGCCCCTACCGGGTGCAGCGGGCCCACCTCGCCGCCTGGGGCCGCTGGTGGCGGGAGCACCGCGATCGCTTCGCCGCCGGCCGCTGGACCTTCCACGGCGATCCGATCGGCTGATCCGCGGTGTCGATCGACCAACGCTGGGGGTACGCGCCCTCCTCCGACGAGCGCACCCTGGCGATGGCGGCGCACCTGTTCTGCTTCGCCGTGCCGGTGGTGGCCCCTGGCCTGCTCTACCTCCTCCAGCGCCAGCGCTCGCGCTTCGTCGCCTACCACGCCCTGCAGGCGGCCCTCTTCCAGCTCCTCGTGGGCTTCATCTTTGGGGTGGCCACCGGCTGCGTGATGAGCCTCCTCTGCCTCGTGATGAGCGCCCTGTGGGCGATCAAGGCCGGCGACGGCGTCTGGCGCGGCTACCCCCTGATGGAGGCCCTCGGGCGCTGAACGCCAGCCGATTGTCGCCATTCTGTCGCGGTGCCCGGGGGCGGGCCCCGTGATAGCGCCCGCCGCGGCCTTGGAGCATGGATGAGACACCACCCCGTCACGCCTTTTGTACCCCTCCTGGCGCTGGCACTGGGCGCCCCAGCGGCCGCCGCGGGTCTGCCGCCCGCCGCGCCGGGCGACCTCACCATCACCGAGTTCATGGCCGAGCTCGACACGGTGCCGGCCTACTACGGCGAGTGGATCGAGCTGCACAACAACACCGACCGCGACATCGACCTCTTCGGCCTGCGCCTCGACGGCAGCAGCGACGACGAGGGCATCGAGATCGACGAGAGCATCGTGGTGGGCCCCGGCGCCTATGTGCTGCTTGGCGTCGACGATGACCCCGATCGCAACGGCAACATCGTCCCCGCCTATGTCTACGACTTCTCCAAGCTGACGATGGACCACACCGAAGACGAGCTGCAGATCAGCTACGAAGGCCTCGTGGTCGACCAGGTCGCCTGGACCTCCTCGTCGTGGGACGTCATCAAGCAGCACTCCGAGCAGCTCAACGTCTACATGCTCGGCCTGGAGTGGGCCAACGACCTGCCCCAGAGCTGGTGCCAGAGCCGGGCGCTCTACGGCGCCGAGAGCTGGTACGGCACCCCGGGGCTCGCCAACGGCATCTGCGACGGCTCCAACGGCGACGCCGACGGCGACGGCTTCTCCGAGGCCAACGGCGACTGCAACGACCTCGACCCCGCGGTGAACCCCGACGCCACCGACGGCGACACCAGCCCCTACGGCGAGCCCGATGACGACGCCGACTGCGACGGCGTGCGCGACGACGGCGCCATCGACGACGACGGCGACGGCTTCGCCGAGGTCAGCGGCGACTGCGACGACACCGACAGCGCGGTCAACCCCGGCGAGGCCGAGATCGCCGACGGCGTCGACAACGACTGCGACGGCTGCATCGACGACTTCGATCTCGACGGCGACGGCTGGACCGCCTGCGACAGCGGCGCTGTGGTGGACTGCAACGCCGAAGACACCATCGTCTGCACCGCCGAGCTCATTGGCTCGGGCGACTATGTCGAAGGGAGCTGCGCCTTCGCCTTCGACTGCGACGACAGCGAAGACAGCATCCAGCCCTGCGAAGCCGACGTGGCCTACGACGCCGTCGACCAAAGCTGCGACGGCATCGATCGCTGCGACCAGGACAACGACGGCTACAACGCCACCCCCAGCGCCTGCCTGGACGGCGTGGACTGCTGCGCCGACCCGCGCACCGGCGCGCCCGGCGAGGACTGCGACGACGTCAACCGCGACGTGAACCCCGGCGAGGTCGAGGGAGACCCCGATCAGGGCGGCATCCCCGACGGCCTCGACAACGACTGCAACGGCGTGGTCGACGACCCCTACCTCGACCGCGACAACGACGGCTACACCGAGGCCGAGGGCGACTGCTACGACAGCGCCGACGACCCGGCCGCCGCCAGCCAGAACCCCGGCGCCGCCGAGGTCTGCGGCGATCGCCTCGACAATGACTGCGATGGGATGCCCGACGACGGCTGCCTCGACCCCGCCCTCTTCGCCTCGGTGGGCGGCGGCGGCCTGCTCTGCGCCACCTCGCCCGGCGCCGGCGGCCTCGGCGCCCTGGCCACGGCCTCCTCGCCCTGCTGCGCCGCCGCAAGGACAACGCCTGATGTGGAGCCTCCTCGCCCTCCTCTGTGCCGCCGCCCAGGCCCAGGACGCCGCCGTCGACCGCGACATCGAGCTGTTCCGCCCCTCCGCCGACACCGAGGGCTACTTCGCCGTGCCCTCGGCCAGCACGCTGGGGCACCTGCAACTGGGCCTCTCCCTGTGGACCCACTACGCCACCGACCCCCTGGTGATCGAGGTCGACGGCGAGCGCGTGGCCGCCGACCCGGCCAACGCCAGCGGCGATGAGGGCGACGGCCTCGTCGACGACCGCCTCGGCATGAATGTGCAGGTGGGCATGGGCTTCACCCGCTGGACCAGCCTCGTGCTCGACCTGCCGTTGGTGGCCTACCAGGACGGCCTGCGCGCCGAGGCCCTCACCCACGCAGAGGCGGCCGGCACCGCGCTCGGCGGCGGGCTCGGCGACCTGCGCATCACGCCCAAGGCCATCGCGCTGCACGACGACGACGCCCCCGTCGGCCTCGCCATCCAGCTCCCGGTGCGCGTGCCCACCGGCGCCGACGGCGCCTTCGCCGGCGACAGCGGGCTCGGCGTGGCGCCCCAACTGGTGTTGGAGCGGGCCAACAAGCCTGTGCGCAGCCGCGACCACACCCGCCGCGCCGCCGCCACCCTCGGCTACGAGGTGCGCCCGACCGCGCGAATCCGCGACCTGCGCCTCGGAAACTCGCTGATCTACGGCGCCGCCTTCGCCCTGCACCCCGCCCCGCCCGTCGAGCTGCTGGCCGAGATCCACGGCACGGTCGGCGGCCCTGACCTCGCCCAGAACCCCGCCGAGCTGCTGGCCGGCGCCCGCTTCTTCGCCGGAGAGCTCGTGTCGGTGCGTCTCGCCGGCGGCGGCGGCCTGCTGCCTGGCGTCGGCGCCCCCGACTGGCGGGTGGCGGCCGGCGTCTCGGTGGCCCCCAACTTCGATCCCAACGCCCGCGACGCCGATGACGACGGCGTCTCCGACGGCATCGATCGCTGCATCAAGGAGCCCGAAGACAAAGACAAGTTCAAGGACGCCGACGGCTGCCCCGACCCCGACAACGACGCCGACACCATCCCCGACGTCAAAGACGCCTGCCCCGACGATCCCGAAGACAACGACGGCTACCGCGACACCGACGGCTGCGCCGACAATGACAACGACAGCGACCAGATCCTCGACAATGACGATCGCTGCCCCTTCGATCCCGAGAGCTACAACGGCGTCCAGGACACCGACGGCTGCCCCGACGCCGACAAGCCCAAAGACACCGACGGCGACCGCTACACCGACGACATCGACCGCTGCCCCTACGACGCCGAGGACTACGATCAGGATCGCGACGAGGACGGCTGCCCCGACGAGGGCCGCGTGCAGGTGGGCAAGGATCGCATCCAGATCACCGAGGTGATCTTCTTCGACACCGGCAAGGCCACCATTCAGGAGCGCAGCAACAGCCTGCTCGACGAGCTGGCCGCGGTGATCGTGGCCCACCCCGAGCTCACCAAGATCCGCATCGAAGGCCACACCGACGACGTCGGCAACGACGCGGGCAACCTCAAGCTCTCCGACGCCCGCGCCCGCTCGGTTCGCGATGCGCTGGTCGCCCGAGGGGTCGACGCCGCCCGGCTCGACGCACGCGGCTTCGGCGAGATGTACCCGCTGGTGCCCAACAGCTCCGAAGAGGCCCGCGCGCAGAATCGCCGCGTTGAGTTTGTAATCGTCTCAACGAAGAACTGAGCACTCCGCAACATTGTTCACAGAGGTTTGAGCCGAGAGTACAGGCACAGACAGCCGACTTCCGCTTTGTGAAATTTGCTTGCACGGGTTTGGTCAAAACTTGTCTCCTCGTGGTACGCTCGGCCCAGCGAGTTGCACCGCGCAGGCGCACACCACAGCGCAGCCGCTCGCCCCCGGAGCCCCATGCAAGCCCGCTCGACCCTCCTCCTGGCCCTGCTCGCAAGCCCCCTCCTCCTTGGCGCCGAGTGCGTCCCCAAGGGCGATGACACCGGGGGGCTCTCCACCGACGGCGCCGACGGCAGCGGCGGCGGAGACGACGCCGGCGGCGGAGACGGCGTCGACACCTCCACCGTCGAGGAGATGATCAGCGGCACCATCTCCGGCGCGGTGACGGTCGAGCTGTACACCACCGACGAGAACGGCGCCCGGCAGTACATCTCCTACGAAGAGGGCACCGGCGGCGCCTTCCCCTGGGACAAAATCTTCGTCGGCGCCTACTTTGTCGGCCCGAGCGGCGCCGATCACTACGTCGGCACCGATGTGATCGAGGGGGCCACCACCGGCCCCAACGCCTATGAGCTCAACTACACCCACGACGAAGACACCAGCGTCTATGTCTACGCCTCGCTCGACTACTACGCCGACTCGGTGGTGGGCACCTCCGAGCCGCGGGGCGTCTACCCGATCGAGATCCCGATCGCCGACGGCCAGACCATCACCGACATCGACATCACCATCCTCTCCCCCGTGCCGGGCAGCGGCGGCGGGAGCTGCGACACGGTGGGCATCAGCGGCGATGTCATCATCACGGTCGGCTACGCCGACGGCGGCATCGCCGTCATGACGGCCGACACCAGCGGCCAGGGCCCCTACCACTCCACCGTCACCACGGCCGAAGAAGATGGCGGCGGCGCCACCGGCACCTACGCCCTGCAGTCCTGCGCCGCCTACGGCGACATGCAGCTCCTCGGCTGCTGGGACTCCGACGGCGACACCATGTACTCGCCGGCCGACCACTGGGGCGCCTACATCTCCGAGCCCGACGTCGACGGCAACCCGGTCAACATCGGCTACACCGATCTCACCGGCTACGACGTACAGATCCCTCTCGGCGATGGCCCGGGCCTCTCCGTGGTGCCCTTCGTGCAGATCGCCGGCACCGTGGGCATGGAGGGCGGCACCTTCGACGACCTGCCCCCGGGCTCCACCGTCTACGTCGCCGCCCTCAAGTACCGGCCCAACACCGACCTCAACATCGTCGAGACCTCCAACGTCTACGACATCGACACCTTTGAGTGGTCGGACATCACCGGTCAGACCAGCAAGGACTTCGCCCTGGTGGTGCCGGCCAGCACCATCGTCTACCTCTGGGCTTACGCCGACACCGACGCCGATGGCCTCGTGAACGAAGTCGGCGACCCGATCGGCTCGGGTGGCGAAGACGAGAACGGCCGTTACCCGACTGGCACCACCTCGGCGGGTGGTGTCAGCCTGCAGATCGCCACGCCCGACTTCTAGGCCCTGACGAGCCCTGGCTCCTGGAGCGCCCATGACCCGTAGCCCCCTCTCCCTGCTCTCCCTCGTGCTCGCGATCGGCATCGGCTGCACCGACAAGTCCGGCGACGACACCGCCCCGACCGAGGAGTCCGACGCCGACGCCGACGCTGACGCCGATTCGGACGCCGATACCGACGCCGACGCCGACGCCGACATCTACGCGACGATCAGCGGCTCGGTGACCGTGGAGCTCTACACCTTGGATGAGAACGGGGCACGGCAGTACATCTCCTACGAAGACGCCACCGGCGGCGTCTTCCCCTGGGAGAAGATCTTCGTCGGCGCCTACTACTCCGGCTCGTCGGGCGCCCAGAACTACGTCGACACCGACGCCATCGTGGGCGCCACCACCGGGCCCAACCCCTACCAGCTCGACGCCGTGGCCCCGCCCGACAGCAGCGTCTACGTCTACGCCACCCTCGACGAGAACCTCGACAGCGTCGTGGGCACCGATGAGCCCCGCGGCATCTACCCGATGGAGCTGCCCCTCACCGACGGCGGCGTCCTCACCGAGGTCGACATCACCATCCTGGCGCCGGCCCCGGAGTCGAGCGGCGGCGGCGGCGGCGGCGAGAGCTGCGACGAGGTCTCGATCACCGGCGATGTCATCCTCACGCTCACCTATGACAACGGCGACGTGGCGGTGATGCTGGCCGACACCTCCGGCCAGGGCCCCTACGAGAGCGTCACCACCACCCTCACCGAGGATGGCGGCGGCGCCACCGGCGCCTACGAGCTGCCCTCCTGCGCCGCCTACGGCGACATGCAGCTCCTCGGCGCCTGGGACTCCGACATGGACACCATGTTCTCGCCGGCCGACCACTGGGGCGCCTACATCTCCGAGCCCGACGTCGACGGCAACCCGGTCAACATCGGCTACACCGACCTGCTCGACTACGACGTGCAGATCCCCCTGGGCGACGGGCCGGGGCTCTCCATCGCCCCCTTCATCCAGGTGGCCGGCCCGGTCTCGATGATGGGCGGCACCTTTGACGACCTGCCCCCCGGCTCGACGGTCTATGTGGCGGCCCTCAAGTACCGCCCCAACACCGACCTCAACATCGCCGAGACCTCGAATGTGTACGACATCGACACCTTCGAGTGGTCCGACGTCACCGGGCAGACCAGCAAGGACTTCGCCCTGGTGGTGCCGGCCGACACGATCATCTACCTCTGGGCCTACGCCGACACCGACGCCGACGGCTTCGTGAACGAGGTGGGGGATCCGGTCTCGGTGGCGGGTGAAGATGAGAACGGCCGCTTCCCGACCGGCACCTCCTCGGTGGGCGGTGTGGCCCTGGAGCTGGCGGTCCCCTGAGGCGGAGCCCGCGCTGGCCCCGCCGATGGATTAGGCGGGGCCCGGCCCCCTGGGAGCAGCAGCCATGATCCTTCGCCTCGTCGCCGCCCTCGCGTCGGGCGCCATCCTCTGTGTGGTGTCGCCGCCGATCGGCCAGCACTGGCTGGAGTGGTTCAGCTTCATCGGCCTCTTCTGGGCCCTGCGGCCTGGAGAGCACCGGGCAAACGCCTGGCTCAGCTATGCCACCGGCTGGATCGCGGTCTTCCTGCTCTTTGGCTGGCTGATCGAGACCATCGTGGTCTTCAGCAACCTGCCCTGGGCGGCGGCGCTGGTGATCCACATGATCTTCGCCACCGCCTTTGCGCTGCCCTACGCGCTGGTCTTTGGCTCGGTGCACTGGCTGCGCGAGCGCTTTGGCCTGCTCTGGGTCTTCCTCACCCCGGCGGTGCAGGTGGCGGTGGAGCAGCTCTCGCCGGCCCTCTTCCCCTACTACATGGGCGTGGGCCAGTACCAGACCCTGCCGATCTGGCAGGGGGCCAGCCTCTTCGGCGTCACCGGCATCAGCTACCTGCTCATCCTCGTCAACTGCGTGCTGGCCGAGGCGATGTACCGCCGCAAAGAGGGGCGCCCCCTGCCCCTGGGCGCCCTGGGCGGCGTGGCGGCCCTCTGGCTCTGCAACCTCGGCTTTGGCTTCTACCGCCTCGACGCCCTGCGCAGCGAGGCCGCCAGCGCCCCCGTCTTGAAGGTGAGCCAGCTCCAGCAGAACGTGACGATGGAGGAGCGGCTCGCCGCCAGCATCATCGAGGGTCTGCAGGACTGGATGGTGCTGACCCGCAAGATCGCCCGCCAGGGGGCCGATCTCGTGGTCTGGCCCGAGGGCTCGATCTTCTTCAACCCCAATGACGAAAAAGAGGCCCGCGCCCTGGGCGAACGCTCGCCGCGCCAGTTCTTTGAGGACCTGGCCAAGGCCGGCAAGTTCGACTTCTTGATCGGCGGCGGCACCATTCAGCCCGATCCAACGGCCCCGCGCGGCGTCTCGGCCTTCAACTCGGTGTATCTGTTCACGCGCGAAGGAAAGCTCACCGAGCGCTACGACAAGATGGTGCCCCTGCCCTTCGGTGAGTACATCCCCCTCTCCGACACCTTCCCGATCCTGCGCGAGTGGATCGAGGGGCCGGGCGACTTTCAAGCTGGCAAGCGGCCCACCGTCTTCACCGGCCACACCGCCAATGGCAGCGCGTTTACCTACACGGTGCCGATCTGCTACGAGGCCATCCTCGAAGGCCAGATGTGGACGATGTACCGCGGCGAGAAGGCCGATCCGGTCGATCTCTTCGTCAACATCACCAACGATGGCTGGTTCGGCGACACCGCCGCCCCCCACCAGCACGGCATGCTGG
>JACCDO012362141.1_pt1 | contig 11449 bp, 6 predicted proteins | sample 7446101 | NCBI WGS metagenome assembly JACCDO01 (sample SAMN15323440, study PRJNA562643) | freshwater metagenome | isolation source: river surface water | place: USA:Blue River Watershed | collected 2017-08-16
AAACAGTCTCGTGCAGGAAGTAATCAATTTTTGCTCACGAGCTTATCAGATGTATGACGAAGATGGTGGTTTTGATGTAAAAGGAAGTCACCCATGTCTCGGATTCATTGATAACGTTGCATTTTCACCATTAGTTAGAGATAGTGTTATCGATTTTAATGACGAAAAATCAATGGCATTAAATTTTTGCTCATCATTTCAAGACTCAAAGTATGCACATATCCCTTTCTATCTATATAATGAGGCATCACCAACCAAACGCAGGCTTAAAGATATTAGGAAGTCTCTAGGCTACTTCAACAGTACTAATCCAATATTGTCAACTGACATAGTGAAGCACTCTAATCCCGACTATTATATTGAAGGCGTAGCCAGTGATATAAATTTGTTGCGTTACGGAGTGTGTTGTGTAGGAGTCATGCCTCTAATTATTAATTTTAACATGGTAATAAATGATCACGTTTCGAAACGAAATAGTATAGTACAAGTTACTAAGGAGTTGCGGGAGGAGAACGCAATTGAAGCATTAACCCTTAACCATGGAACTAATATCGAAATAGCTTGCAATTTATTGAATGGCACTTACACCCCGGAGCAAGTGACAGCGAAAACATTAAGTATAATACAAAGAATTGACCCATCAGTGATAATCACTGAGAAATACACTACTGGACCTTCGGTAGATCAGCTCCTAAAACTACTAAATATGTAAAAAATTAATTACAATGGAATACAGGCTACTTTTTATGCTGGCTTGGTACAATAGTTGCATCAAACACCTCATTGGCGGAGCCGCCAGTAGAATAAACAACACTTTGACTGGCATTTTCTCTGGCAATTCGCTGGACTCGTTCTCTCTCTGCCTTTTCTCTTTCTATCATTTCCATGGAGTGACGCAATGCCCTGCCAGTTAATATTTCGTCGTCTAGCTCATCTGGACTGATTCTCTTTTGATTGACTTGTATTAAAGCGCGTTGCATGTTGTACCAGTACAAGCCAATGGAGAAGGAGAAAACTAGGAACGCTACCACAGCGAAAAGGATGATTCCCTTGAGAGAAAAGCTACTAATTTTGGAACTAGTCGACACATCGAACGTGGTATCGTCGTCATCCACCAGAGATGGCGACGTCGCCAAGTCAGACACGGCTACCAAGGCATATGGTATACTCGACACACTACCATACGATACGGTAGTTCCAGTAACTGTTATGGTATAAGTGGTGGAAGCTGCAGGATCCTCAATATTCACGAATTGCACGGTAGAGTCAGCATCTGCGGCATAATAGGTGGTTGTAACGGTATTAACAGTTTTTTCCACAATCATTGTTACTTGATTTTTCATGGAACCACCAGTACTGGTTGAACTAGATACGTCACCTTTATAGTCAACGAAACAAAGTACCACTCGTAGCACGGAGGGAGTAGTGGATGCGGTAGTGAAAGTATAAGTATCAGTAGACGAACTGGCAACATCTTTATACAAGGAGTGAGAGCTATCGTATGCGCCAGCGAACACCTGTAAGTTTAGAGGACTACTGGTAGAAGTGTCGAAATGCAACACTTTGTTCAACTGCATGCGCCCATAACCCTGTCTGGAATCTGGATAATACGTAGAAGAGGCGATTCCATCACTGACTCCTCCAACTTCGTCAATAGTCCTTAAAAGCGGTTGGCCAGATGCGATGATCATGGCTTTTAGCAAGGCTCCTGATGGAACGAAGGCATCGGCACTAGTCGCGCTTCCACTTGGGTAGTAACCATCTGTAAAATATTGGCGTATTATTCCTGCGCCAGCAGCAACAGCAGGAGCAGCCATAGAGGTTCCATCTAATACCTTTAGGCCACAGTGAAAGGTGTCGGCATCAGTTGCATAGGCGTTGCCTTCTGCAGAAGTTACCCACCATCCAGGTGCTACAATATCTGGTTTTATTCGACCATCTAATGTTGGACCTCTAGAGGAAAAGTATGCCAAAGCATTTGCGTCGTATTCATCGCCGTATGTTACACCACCTTCTCGTTCACCAAGTCCAAGCCATGCATCATGATCATTACCACTGGCACCAACCGAAATTCCATTCTTTAATGTCGCTGGGTTGACAGTATTCTTGACGTAGCTATTCTCAGTACCCGAGTTGCCATTAGAAAAAACTAGCAGTGAGTCTAAATTATTCCACATCCAGTCATCTGCTTGTTGAGCGAGCGAGCCGTACGAGCTATACAGGGGATTGCCTGTCGCACTACCAGAACCCCAAGAGTTGGTGGAAATATAAGCACCAGCTGAGTGCAACTCATCGAAAATGTCGCCAATATTGGCAGGAGTAGATAACGAGTCTGCTGTCAACTTTCCAATATCATAAAATGCTAGTTTCGCGCCGGGAGCAACACCGTTATAATCCCTCATATCACCATAATTTTTACTGGAATAACCAGCAATAGTGCCACCAACATGTGTTCCATGGCAATCACCATTATCATATTCATCGGCTTGTGTCGAGTAGTAGTATACCATTTTACGATGCGCTGGATTCAATGTATTCATTTCCAATGATACATCTGGATCATGAAAATAACAGCTAGACATATCCACACCAGAGTCAGAGAATCCAATGATTTGACCAGTGCCATTCAATCCAACTTGCATGCTAGTGAATGGCTTCTCTTCCCAGTCTCCACTTTGACAAACCCCTTTAGACCAGCGATTCAGAGGGACGATAGGGAAGGCTTCTTCAATCCATGTAACTTCACGTCTATTGGCTAATAATGTAGCGATATCAAGCTTTTGTTGACAGTTTGGTATAAAAAATTTTGCATAAGAAAGTTTATCCGCCTTTATACTCTTCATGTCTACGCTAAATGGATGTTGGCTGTTGCTGCTTTCTTGAATTAAGTATTGAATAAATTGTTCCTTGTCGACATTAGACATAGGGGCCACATGAACGAGAAGCTGCTTAAATTTATTATCATCTAAGTCTGCCGAATAAGGATACTGGATATAATTCGTCGAAACACACGCATCATCAGTGGTGTATAAATGACGTTGCACTTTGGTTTCAGGAAGCAAAGGTACGTAGTACAATATATCAGGGTTTGTCACGTTTAGTGCTTCAATATCATTAGGAGTTGCACGAACAAGCACATGCGATTTGCCAACGTAGTCATATCTATTGTTGTGAATGCGACTGCTATCTTGACCAACTTTTGACTTTTTGCCATAAGGCAAGGCGTTCAACCATTCTAAAATCTTTTGGTGTGACTTAAAATTGGTATTATCTACCAACTTAACAATAAAAGTCATTTCTTCATCACGATTAATAATATTGCTCATGAAATCTTCGTGCTTTTTAGCAAATTTGGCCAATAATTCTTCGTATAATTGAGGTGACTTCCCAATAGGTATATCCTCTGATGACTTCCCAATAGGTATATCTTCTGGTGACTTCCCAATAGGTATATCTTCTGGCGACTTACCGATAGGGACATCCTTCATAGTCCACGCACCAGTGGTAGAAATACCCATGTAATGTTGATATTCTAGCGGTTTCGAGTCAAATAACGCACTAATTTCCTCGTACTTTTGGTACTGTTCAACACCGCCGAATGCGACGGCCTGCAGCGCAGCCAGTACCAGCAGCTGCAGCATCTTCACCATCCTGATCTTTCTCTAGGTCGGTTTCCTTCTTACTTCCACTGATCTCCTCAATAATTCACTGTTTCACTGTATTGTATTGTTCCCTCATGTCACAGATTTTTTCCTCTAAGGGGTTGAGGAGTTCCTGCGGCCCTACAGTGCCGTTGGTAGTACCATGTCAAGTCAATACGACGCATTTAAACCTCACAGGAAGCGACAGCAGCAGTGGTTATATCCAAATTGTGTATCATTTTTACTACAATTTATGGAACAATCATAACGACAAATAGTACTTTTGTAGGGCTCGGTTAATTCTGATCTAACATAAAAACTAAATTGGCTCACTGAATAAAATATCCAGTGGGAAATCTTATATCTTGCGCTTCTATCTGTATGCTCTCATAATCATAGTCGCCATTTTAATGTTATTACCACTGTTATTATTACTGCTATTAACTAATTATAATACTGCCAGCACTTCTATGTATAACATTATAACAACTATAATATTAGTGTCGTTATTATTCTTTATTTGACTTTAAAGTTGAAGTTCAGTCGCCAGTCTAGCACCGGACATCACAAACTGTTTCGGGAGGGAGTAGGAAAGGGAAAGGAACGTTCAATAACCAAGGCTGATTGCTCGAGATTTCTCGAGGCAGTCATCGTATAAGAGGCCATCGGTTCCCACTGTACTATTTATTTACGCTTGTAATCCATACCGCGCTGACCCCATCGCAATCGCCAAATGGCGCCACAGTTAGAGGTTAAATTCGACACCGTTAATGACCGTTGTGGCGTGGCAATTGTGTATTTCTTGCTGTATACGTTCATTTCGGTACTTATTTTCGCAATAATTGATGCATATGCGTTATTTGATCCATTTATAAAATTCATATCTGATCATGCGTATGCATCATATCATTGTAGGGTGGCAATCGCCAAAAAGTTAGATGATCGTATTAACGGTGGAACATTAGAAGAGGGTAGTAACATATCACTAGATAGTATCCGACAAGAGGCATTCCTTGAACAAAGTGTTATTGGGCAACAGGTACTTGAAGAGATTAAGAGAGTAAAACCGAAGCGAAGCGGACTATTTCTACAGAATGTGGAAGAAGAACAATACAAGGAACACAAAAGCAACTTTTTTACATCATTATTGAGCACATCGTACTATGGGATATCACCCATCATGTTCAGAGAAGGTGCTTGCTGCTGCTGGTTCATTAAAGACAGACCAATTGGTTTTCTAGAGGATCTTTACTACAAGTTTTTAAATACTAATACCATTATCTCTATGCTTACCGCGTGTCATGGGCATCCATTTGGGAGAGAAAAGAAAAAAATAGCGTTTGTAATACACTCAGCACTGGGCTTGTCGTTTGCATTGTTACTGTCATCCATCAGTAATACCTCGACCAAAATAGCATTAAATATCTTTGTCGTCGCGCCGACGACTCTATTCATAAACCAGTTTGTTTACTTGAATCTATCTTGTCCTTGTATAGCGCCATACAAGTACGGACACTATATGTCGTGGTGCGTTAATTGGATTGAAAGCTTCGGCCGTATTACCGTAGCTCCACTATTAATAGCCTCTATAACATTGCTGATTTTATGTGCTATATACGCGATCACCAACGACGGTGGCAACTTTCTCAGTTACTACATCGTGCAGACACAGGTGGTTTCCTTTGGGGGCGAATTAGTTATACTATACTCTCAATATCTCGATGGAAAAACGTACTATTCTATCAATATTCTATGCTTTCCGGTGTTTTCTATTGGCAAATGGTTTAACGAATACCTCCAAGCATTCCGTTACGATATAGTGAATGACGGATATTTTGAGGAAAAGGAGTACGGATATATCGGCTATATAAGTGTTACTAAACGATGCAGTACCGATAAAACGTTCGCGAATATCTTTGCGATTGACCAATTTTACCTTGACCGCAATAAGGTGTTCCCAATTAATAATTCAAAGGATCTCGTCACCAATATAGTTACGGATCCTAAACAGCTTGTACAAAAACCAGTAGCGGCTACTATAGCAACTTATTCTACAGTTGTCGCTGCCATGGAAGAAATGAACGATCGAACAGATGATGTTGGAAAGCAGCTGACATCGTCAATAGCTGCCGTTACCGCGTCAACCACATCATCAATAGCTGCCGTGACTGAGTCAGTGACATCATCAATCGCCGCAGTAACCACACCAACTACATCAATCGCCGCAGTTACCGCACCAACTACGTCAATCGCCGCAGTTACCGCACCAACTACGTCAATAGCCGCAGTAACCGCACCAACTGCGTCAATAGCTACCGTTACCGCGTCAACCACCTCAGCAATAGCTACCGTTACCGAGACAATGACGTCATCAATAGCCGCAGTTACCGCACAAACTACGTCAATAGCTGCAACGCAACAACTACCATCAACTTCATTTGTCACAAACACTATACAACAGTCCATGGAAGGTGAAATACTGCCTGCAGTTCGAACGCTGATTCCAAATAATATGGTCACAGAAGTGCTGCAGTTCGACCTTGGACAGGACATTTCCACAGGTTGGAGTTAAACTCAGAAATGTATTTCCTTGTATTTATTATTATATTATTATATTACATTATTCTTCATTTCAGATCGTACACTAGCGGGAAATCAATAGAATAGTCAGCGTCGGCTTCCGTTACATCCTTCCTCTTCCTTGGAGACATTTGCTTCTTCTTCAATATATACTTATTACGTCCACTACCCAAGTAATCCCCATCTTTCACCATGGATGTGTAGTAGTTTTGCAACTCCTTCTGCGCACACAACCAGTACCATTGAGTCTTGATCCACGAAGGCTTCACTGGCGCACCAGACTGCGACGCTTGGCGTAAAGTGTGGTAAGCTTCCCATGCTAACTTGTGATTTTCAAATTGTAAATGAACAAACACTGGTTTGGTATCCATATCTTGCGTGTTAAAAAAGCTGAGACTAATGTTATCTCCCAGCAATAGTGACAGCAGCTCCTTGATGTCTTCCGCGGTGAGACAAACATCAAGCTCCACAATAATCGTCCTCATCTCACTAGCGTTCTTCACTTTACACGTTTTATTTTTTATACATAAGCCAAATATGCGTAAGTCATCGCGAATTTCAATACTATTCGACATTTCTAAAAATGCGTACTTATCAGAGCGTACATTAGTGATCACTTGCTTGTACTTTTGGAACCCAGCAGAGCCAACACGCTTGACTTTTAACACACTTGGAGGTGCAGTTGATAAAAATGATTTTTTATTTGCACCAGATCCGTGGGATGCAACTACGGCAGTTTTGTCTATCGAATGCGCTGGTTCGTGCAACTCACTCAGCTTCAGCTCCGATGACGAGTCAAATTCATCCTCAAAACTTTCAAATTCAAACAATTCATCATCTTCCTGTGTTTGGTGCATCGTTAGGTCCACATTACTCTCGTTAAAGTGCACAGAATCGTCATAAATAACGACGTTGTCGACTTCTCCCATGTGTCCAAAGCTGTCTACCAACGAGTCCTTTGTCATGTCGTCAGGCAAGTTATTCACAAATATCCTGGTTTTGAACTCATCATGACTGTCATACAGAGAGATATCTGTCATGCTTGCCTTCATACCGATGTACAAACATTGCTGAGGACCAAATTTATACTTATTAGACATTTGTGATGATAGTTTTTCTCTGCTCAATGTTTTAGGATTGAGGTAGTACGTCACCATCCCTTTCAGCATATCCTCTAGTGCGTTCCTCAAATCATTATTTTTCATGCGACTATTCTGTAAATAATTATCAGTGTACGGTGGCGTCGGCACTAACATAAACTGAAATAAATCATTATAATACCGATAATGCAACGTAAATATCTTGCGCAACTTGAGAGTAAGCTCTTGTTCATTGATTCGTTGATGTAAATAATTCTCTAGTTCATTAATTGTTTCTAGTATTGATTCCGTGGGCATGTCTTCTATGAGCTTTTCAGCTAGTTCAATTGCTTTTTTGTTGTATGTTTGTAGCGTTGCTTTTGGTATTTCATTTAAATTTATTTTAAATTTTTGGAATGTATCCGTTATTCTGGGTATTTGCAAGTTATCGTAGTTGTCAGGCTCCGGAAGGCTGAGTAAGTACGCTTAAGTTAAAGGGTGAAAGTAAATGAGTGAGTAATAAGTGAAAATTACCTACTGAAACTGTCCAAATTATCATCTTTCATGATGGTGGTGGAATTCTTGTGGTGGATACTAACCAAGATTTTCACCATCTGCTCTAGGGCTTCCACTAATAATCCATCTTCTTCAGTATATATCGATGGCACTACAATTGGGAATAAGTCACTACCTCGTCTTATTTTATCATTAGCTGCACCGTCTTTGAACATAAAATTACTATGACTATTAATTCTTTTCTCGTCACTATTTATATTAAAGCTCCATAACCAATTAACTAGCCAGCGATAATACTTTGAACTTCGAGGTAAGTAGCGCGACAAAATCTGTTTGCGCACTCTATTATCATTACTATTGTTTATAATATTAAGCGTTTTAATGAGTTTATATACATCCTTTTGATTGCCTAAAATTTGTTAAAGAAATATGATTAATGAATTGAAAAAAACTAGTCCATTGAGTTCCCTCACCTCGTGATATGATGTGGTCAACCAGTTCGTCCACGTTGTCGATGCGTTTGGCCTCGAACAGCACGGGACTGAGCTGCTTCTTGACGCTGAAGCGTCTGCTATAGGGACCGAATTTCAGCAAATTTCGCAGCATTGAAATCGCCACTTTTATTTGCAACTGGTTGGCTGACCACCACTTAGTTCCGCAAGGCTGCGGCAGGTGTGGACGCAGCAAATGGAGGTATGACAATACTGACTATGCGAAGTCCAAATGAGATAGTGGATGGACAAACATACATTTGCAAGTATATGAAACAATATTATTTACACGGGAAAACAGTACATTGGTAAAGTTTATGATCAATATTAATTTCACTATCTGTTGATTGCATGACACTATTTACACTACTTTTCTATCTATCATCTATATTCAACTGATGGTTCGCAGCTATAAGTCTATAGTGCTGCTGACATCAATGGATTCCAAATAGTTACAAACTCTCTGCACCGTATCTCACACCGGACACCGGGATAGCAACATCTGCGGGTTTTGCAGGAGTTTTTGATTTGGTAATCGGTATCGGATGGGCAGTTATAGATTTTATTGTCTGAGAGTGACTACTTCTGCCATTTTTCTTGTCTGGATTATATACAATCGAGTCTTCATTGGTTTCATCTCCATGATATGACCAATATATCCACATAGTATAGAGCATAACTATAGAGGTGTAAGCACTTATCATTACCCATGATGACCACCACCTAGCAGTGTGGTAAGGCCCAAATCCATGTGACGTCAAAGAATACGCGTCATCATAATTTGCAAACCATAATTCCCCGCAGGCCCATATCGCGTTACCCATAACCCATAGCATAACGGATACGTAATGTGCGTGATCAATTACAGTATATTTATTAAATAAAGATGTTATTACAAAATCAAGTGCTACTAAAAAGGTAGGAATTACAAATATTACCCACATGGGTTGTATCAGGCCATTCCATGCAACATCTTTGCCTAACCAGAAAAATATATGTATATTCTCGTAATCTCTCCACGATGGAAACAGAAATTTCAAACGGGGCACTAGTCCGGCGCGGTCATATTTATTTAATGCTTCTACTTTTGGTTTGAATAATCCCAACGGTTTCAATATCAGTGTGAAAATTCCAACGAAAACAAAAGCACATTTTAACATGATACCAGCCTCGTAAGTGCGTTTATTATATAATAAGGGTTCGTCAGGGTACTCATGGTCATGCAACTCACCAGTCATCCACCAATAGTTGCCAAATAACCATACAAATTGTCCTATTCCAAAAATAATTTCCCAGTAATTCCCATCCCACATTGCATGAAATATTAATAAATATGCCGACCATGTAACAGCTCCAGCACCAGCAATCATACCCGGCCAGTACCACAATTGCATCCAACTTAAATCTTTTAATGCCCAAACATAAATATGAAAATTTTCTGCACCTCTTAGGGTCCAGTAATACGATAAGTCCCAATCTTCATTGGGTGGATAAAACCAACATATTCCTTTGGAGTCAACATCATTAGCAGATATTATTGACGTTATAGTGTGCATTGAGTGCCCCGATGATGATGACGGCGACGAGGTAGCAGACTTCTTTCCCTGTTTATTATCATTTGTGTATGAAGAGTTGTGCTGCAATGAGGCAGCTATCGGCTGACGTGAATGCTCATTACTGGTCAGGGGCTTGACGATGTCGTGCTGCTTGTGAAACTTTTGTATGGGAGAGGTGGGCATCCCAGTGGCCAGTCGGTATCCCAATGACAGCCACTCTCTGTAGCTACTACCTACCTCAGTTTTTTCACACGGTGTTTGAACTTGCAAAGCGACCGGAACTACCGGTAATGAACGACAGAAAGTGTTATGTTAGTGAAATTACACGATAAAAAGCTACTATTGGAAACGCCAGCTTATATTTTTAATGATTGAGCAACTCGGTCGAAGGAATTTTCGAAATTACTTAGGGAAGTTACTAATGCATGAGTTGGATTCTTTGCCTTAAGCTGATTAATGTAACGAGAAATAATGTCACTGGTGCGATTAAGATGCTGCGAGACAACAATCAAGTTCGCCAAAGTATCGACATCACCCTGTGATTTTGTCAAGGAATCATTTAATAAACTTTCTGCTTCATCAAAATTACCAGAGTGCATTTTACAAACAGCCAACCCATTTAATAACAAACATGTACCACCGTACTTATCAATAAGTTCATCGTAAGTATATGCTGCTTCTTGTATTTTACTACCTCCAGTGGCTAGATTGACCCATGCCGATGCTAACATAGTTAGAACGTTATCTTCATCGATACTTTTCATGGTCTTCACTTGCTTTAAAGCTAGATCACTTCTATCAATACGAATATATAACTGTACTAGCAAGGCATGTTGCTCTAAATTCGCTACTTTATGAACACATTTCATTGCTTCTTTTACATTATCATCATGCATATGTAGTATTGCTGCAATTATAGACAATGTATTCAAACTGCTATTTCCTGTAGCTGTTATAGCAGTATTTGCCTCTTGCAACAAATTATTGACAGTTGAAATAACAGTTTCCTTAGTAGCAGGATTAGATAAATAAGTAGCTAATAATTTGATTCCTTTTAATCCATATGAAGTAGTTGGAGTATCTTTGATCTCGTCTAGTATGATATTATACTGCCCCATTGCTAAATATGAGCGATACACAATTTCTTCCTTTTCTTTAAGTAAATTACTATCTTTTACTCTAGATAAGTTAGTATTCGCTTCATTGATAGCTCCTAATAAAAAAAATGATAATTTAGTCCTGTTTCGAATAGTGTGAAGTGTAGTGTGGCTATACCTTGGTAGTTGCCCAACCAGTACAGGTTGCGCAGCGTGTACAAGTCGTCTGGGTCGAAGCTCATCTTCCTTTTCCTCTTCTTTTCACTCACAGACCAGCTAGTAGGGCCGCAGGGCCGAGGCCGAATAAAAAAAAATCAAAAAAAAATTTGACAAAAAAGCGAGGAAAAATAGCGTGAAACAGTGCGTTTTTAATCAAAAATGCACAAGCAAGCCGCGGCGGCACCCGTGATTCAGCGAATCAACGATGATCACAAGCTGCGTCCGTTCCTATCCATTCATTTTGACTCGCAAGAGTATGTGAAAAATATA
>JACCDO010395577.1_pt1 | contig 11448 bp, 13 predicted proteins | sample 7446101 | NCBI WGS metagenome assembly JACCDO01 (sample SAMN15323440, study PRJNA562643) | freshwater metagenome | isolation source: river surface water | place: USA:Blue River Watershed | collected 2017-08-16
GAAAAGTCTCTATACGCGGAATAGAATATCCAAGTATTAGTGAAGCTTCACGACAAACAAATATTTCTCGAAAGACAATTCGAAAAAAAATTGAAGATAAAAATGATCCATTTTTTTTCGAAACTTAACAACTATAAAAAATTCGGAAAAGGTCGAACGACCATCCTACAGGGAGTAAGATTCAAGCGAATCTGAAAAGGCAAGATACCTGATTTTTTAGGTATATGATATGGTCTGATCCTTACTGTAAAGTAAGGCTGGTTAGAAACTACCGGGTAAAATTTAGCGAATTTTACTGAACATAAATGATTTCTGGTACTTTCAACTTCATGATCGTTTTCCAAGCTGAACACAACATTTTAATGCACCCATTCCACATGTTAGGTGTTGCTGGTGTATTTGGTGGTTCATTATTCTCAGCTATGCACGGTTCATTAGTAACTTCATCTTTAATCCGTGAAACTACTGAAAACGAATCTGCTAACGCTGGATACAAATTCGGTCAAGAAGAAGAAACTTACAACATCGTAGCTTAAGCCCGTGATCAGGTTACGTTAAATTGGGTGAATTGCTGGAACCCTAAGTCAATAAAAAAAGAAAATTGGGAAATCAAAAATATTCAAAAGAAGATTATCGTTTATGGGAACAACTTTATATCGAAAAAGGCTTAACTTGTCAACAAATTTCGTCAATAACAAATGTTTCAAATTCGACAATTAAAAAACATCTAAAAAAACAACATTTAAAGCGCAATGATGATTTGTATTTTGTTGTTTTAAAACATGAAAACCAGTACTTTTTTAAAATTGGACGGACATTTTATGATGTTCAGTCTAGATGTGGAAAGTATCTTGTACAAATCATTGGTATATGGAAAATAACATACCAATCAGTTGTTCATGTTGAAAAGCAAGTTCTTCAAAAATTTCAGCAGTATGAATATATAGCACCAAAAGAGATTTCTGGACGAACAGAGTGTTTTTTAGATAGTTTACCTTGGATGGAAGTTCTTTTTTTTATTGATATGGCAATCAGCAGCCTAGCTAAAGATACATCTTTAGAAGGTTCAGAGACTACTGGAGAGGTTCAGTCCTCTTAATCACCAGCTTGAGCGCCCGACACATCAATCAATTCCTTAAATTAGATGTGAAGATATAGTCCGATCCTGTTCGAAACTTCAGGAAGTCTTTAAATAGAAGCAAAAGACTTAGTAAAACATAAATGGCACACGGTTACTTTGGTCGTTTAATCTTCCAATACGCTTCATTCAACAACTCTCGTTCATTACACTTCTTATTAGCTGCTTGGCCAGTTGTAGGTATTTGGTTCACTGCTATGGGTATTTCAACTATGGCTTTCAACTTAAACGGTTTCAACTTCAACCAATCAGTTGTTGATTCTCAAGGTCGTGTAATCAACACTTGGGCTGATATCATCAACCGTGCTAACTTAGGTATGGAAGTTATGCACGAACGTAACGCTCACAACTTCCCATTAGATTTAGCTTCAGTTGAAGCTCCATCTGTAAACGCGTAGTTTAGTGTTTCTAAGATAATAGTTCATCTTTAAAATATTAGCAGGGTGTGAATTCACACCCTGCTAATATTTTAAAAATCTAAATAAACATTGAAATTCAATAAAAAACAAATTCAATACGAATTAAAAATTTTGGAAATCTATGTCTATAAAGAAATTTTAACAACAATACAACAAATCATTTGCAGACTAGAATTTCATTCAAGTATAAAGCAATATTTTTATAAATTTTTCTTTATAATCATAAATTTTCAATATTTCAATGCCCACAACGTGTAAAATCTTGTTATATCTTTGCCCACAACGTGTTTATTCGTATAATGCAACTCCTAAACGAATTGCAAGAATTCCTGTAATTAAGGCAATAAATAATGCAATAAATACTTGACTATCAGAAATTGACATTTAGTTCTCCTATATTTTTATGAATAAATCTTGGATTTATAAACCATTACCATCTTTTGTTGATAATAAAACAATAACAAGTGGTCCTGATGTTAAAATTAAAAATAATGCACCAAGTTGAAAAAATACTTCAAAGTTCATATGAATTAATTATAAAAAGTACTATGTTTTTAAAACATACTATTTATTTTTAGCGACACTAGCAACAAATCATAAATTAATTTATTTATTAACAAGCATTAAATAAATTAACGGAAACTAACTGAAGCTTGCCAAACAAAGGCTAACAGTAAGAAAAAAACTGGAATAATTGGTAATACATCAACAATTGGATCAAAAATTGCATATGCTTCTGGTAATTTACCAATAAAAAGATCAATCATGAACATTGGGCTCCTCCAATAATAAAAATAAATAATAAATATTCAATATTTTAATTGAATAATTCTATCATTAAAAATGATGGTGAAGTACAAAATAGTTTAAATTACTAAAATGCAATATCTTCTAATTTTTATTTTACCCGAAATTTGATTTCTATTTAGAAATTTTAATAAAGATTTTAAGCAATTAAAACTCCCCAGGTAGGACTTGAACCTACGACCAATCGATTAACAGTCGATCGCTCTACCACTGAGCTACTGAGGAAAAAAGAATTAAGAAATTCGAATATTCGTATAAAGTAAATTATATAATATATTTAATATCTAAAGAAATAAATATTCTTCTTTAAAATGCTAATTATTTGATAGTTGTTATCTTTTTACATATTGTATTATTATTGTTTTAGAACATAAACTATGAAAAAATAAAGAGAAATAATTATTGCAGGGCGCTACTCGCCCGCCTACCTGCAAGAAATAAAAATAAAATTAGTAAAGGTTAAATTTTATTAAATAAAATCAAATTAAATAAAATTATATGGTTAAAAAATTAGATAGTCAAGGTTTAGATCCGGATTTAGTTGTTGATAAATTATCAGTATTGTACCTAGCGTGTGTAATATTCATATGACAGTTGTTACATACGGGAATTTGAAAATGGTGACGGTGCAAACACATTCCGTGCTTTTAATCCTACGCAGGCTGAAGAGACATATTCGATGGTAACGGCAAACCGTTTCTGGTCTTTGTTTTCTGTTAAGTTGGGACTTCACTTGTGACATATAATTTTGAGTTTTAATCTTCCTAAGAGAATTAAGGTGGTGTAGTGCCACTTTATCACCAGATCCACAAATACAGCAAACGTTATAAATTTTGTGTTTGGTGCGACAATAGTTAGCCAGTCTAAAAGGATCAAGCTCAAGACGTTTAAGTTTGATTGGTGGAGATTGTTTTAATTCTTTGAACAGGGGAAAGCTATTTTAGTGTGAATCCAATCCGAATTGTTAATAGTGGTTCTATAAGATTTTACCGGTAACGGTAAGCTTTGGTCCAAATTTATTAAATACTTGAACCATAGTGATTTTAAGTCTTGAAGCTATTGTTTTAGAACATGAGTCTCTAAGGAAGTATTCGACCCTGTTAAGTAAATAATAGGAATCACATCTAGAATAATATGTATATAAACCCGTAATGATTTGTCTATATTTAAGTACAATGTCATAAACTTAAAAGTTTGACCAAGGAGATTTTCCAATAGGGTGAAATTGTTGGTTACAAAATTTAGATAAATATAGTTGATTTCGGACTCGGTTCTTGCTAGGTTTGATAAGAATTTTTCTGGAAGTGGTTCTACGCAAAGTTCTCATTTTGTATTTGGGTTTGGTTGTTTATTGGGTTAGTCAGATGGATTTCTAGTCTTACAACTAGGTTATTTATAAGTAATAACTAGATACTAAAACCAATAATTAGTCACACCTCCTTCGCATCTTCTCATGTTTACAAATAAACTTCCTTATTTGAAGGGGTTTAGTTCAGATCGTTGGCATTTTTTATGTATAAAGCCCAATGGTTATCTTGGTTTAATTTATCTGTTTGAGATGGAGAAATTGTCTCGATGTTATTCTAAAGCGTTAAAAAAAAAAAAAGGATGATGATGGTTATTCGTGGACAGATTTTAATGATGATGTTAAAAAAACAGTTCAACAATCGCATCCAGTTGGTTTTTATAAGGGTCGTTTGGTGTTTAACGTATTTGGTTTTAAAGCTCGTAAAGATCATTGTTTAAAATTTGATCCGAAAAACGATTTTGAAGACGTAATCAAATTGAAATTTGATTTTGAGTCAGTCGAGCGTTCGAACAAGTTCTTATATGGTCAGTATGTTTATGATTCTGTTAGTAAACCAATGTTTGAAAAATTAGAATCATAAATTGAGAATTAATTGGCCTATCTGGCAAATTTTAAACTTAAAATCAAAACTTCGAATATTATACGTTATAATAAAATTAAGTCTTCAATCTTCAAAAGTTTTAACAAAAAAGAAAATGTCACACGCAGTAAAAATTTATGATACATGTATTGGTTGCACACAATGTGTTCGTGCTTGTCCAACAGATGTTTTAGAAATGGTACCTTGGGATGGTTGTAAAGCAAATCAAATTGCTTCAGCTCCTCGTACTGAAGATTGTGTTGGTTGTAAACGCTGTGAATCAGCTTGTCCGACAGATTTTTTATCTGTTAGAGTTTATTTAGGTTCAGAAACAACACGTAGTATGGGTCTTGCTTATTAAATCTCCAAGTTTCTTATTGTTTGCTTAAAATTAAGCAAACAATAAGAAACTTATTAAAACTTTGACAAGATCAATCAATAACCGGAACGTCATAAGATCCTGATAGATTTTAACTATTACCCAATCAAAGCTTAGTTCTTTGAATTCCCAATTAATCGTCAAATAATCCCAACTTTTTTATCGAATGAATGAAGTGAAAGGAGTAAGATCGTTCAGGTGTGTATCTGTTATAACTTAAGAAAAATATTGAAATAAAAAACGCCATCGAATTAAAATAATTATTTATATATCAGTAGTAAGAGGGGGGAGCTATAGCTCCCCCCACCTATATACATATATATAATATCTATAAGTAAAGATGTTTAATAGAAACATTATGTATGAGAAATATAAAAATTATGTATGTTTAATATTTTTATATTAAATGTGTATGTGCGTAGATAAATAGGGGGAGCTATAGCTCCCCCACCTGTAATGTAAATAATGTAAATAATGTAAATAATGTAAATAGTAAAATTAACTTCCAACCTTAAAAGCATCAATAAAAAAACCAAAAAGTAGACCAATTTTATAACTATTAATAAAACGAAATAATGTAGATTGAACTCGGTAAATCATAAAATTAATAAACTCAATGAAAATAAGAATAATAAAGATATAAATAGGCTTCTGAAGTTGTGTAAAGTGAAAAATCTCTAAAAAAGAGGAGAAAGCACTCGCCGAAATAAACCCACTAAATAAAGAGAAAATAAAAATAATAAAGAATTGACGAAAAGATTTAAATTGAATATTAAAAATAAAAAAGAATTGTCGTAAAATTCGAAATAAACGAGTTTGCATAACTAAAAAATCTGTTTTTTGTATAATATAAAAACGAAGATAAAAAAGTGTAATATAAAAAAGAATAAAACTTATGGCAGTTCCTAAAAAACGTACTTCAAAAACAAAAAAAAATCAACGTAAATCAGTTTGGAAAAAAAAAATAAATGCACAAGCAAAAAAAGCAATCTCAATCGGAAAATCATTATTAAATAAATAAAACGGGCAGGGAGGGATTCGAACCCCCGACACCATGGTTCGTAGCCATGTGCTCTAGTCCACTGAGCTACAAGCCCGATAAAAAATAATTATTTGAAATGATAATTATTTTGTTATTGTAATGCAATATTGAGTGTTAAAGGGATAAAAAATGAAAATTTTTATCCCATTATATAGTAATAAATTTTATATGATATGATTAGTTTAATTCGTGATTATCTTGATGTTCTATCAAATATAGTAAATACTTCACATAATTATTTTGACGTAATTAAAATAACATTTAAATTCGGATTTGACTGGTTAATAAATGTTGTGGGATATCTCGTAACGTTTGGTTGGTTGAAAGACATAATGTATTTACCAATTGAAATAAGGAAATGGGAAGAATCGTTAATTACAGGAAAATTTTTTTATGAAAATGTGAATATAATTTGGAATGAAAACCTTTGTAATAATAAAGGAATAATGGGTGTTTTTTTCTTAGGGTTTGTAAATAGTGTATTTTGTAGTTTTGCATTATCAACAAGTCATTTAATAGCACTTCGTCGTCTTTATGTTCAAGGATTAATAGCAGGAATTGCAAGTACCTTAGGAATTATTGTAGGTGAATGTTTGTTCCTTTTTTGTCCGATTTTTGGAATTCGTAGTCCCCTAACAAATTGGTTATCATTGCACCCATTAACTTATTTTTTAGGAATTGCGTTAGTTTTACTAGTTGTGTATGAAATGTGCAACGAAAAAAGAATTCGTCCAATCGAACTGTCAGAAAAAAAGAATTTAAAAAATATTTTTGTGATTCAGGTGTTATTATCCTGGACAGAAGAAAGTAATTTTGGGCAATATTTATCAAATGTAACATTAACAAATGAGCCAAGTCTCCTAAGATTTGGTACCACAAATACTTTTGAAAATATGAGCTATTTTCTAGGTCTTGTATTGGGTAATATTTTTTTTAGTGCTGTATTTATCGGTTTAAGTTTGTTGTTGAAAAGAACTTTATTTGAAATGTTTAAAATTCCATATTCGGTTTTATTAAAACGAATAAATAAAACTTTATTAATCATAATTACAGGGTTATGTTTAAGTACATTTCCATATTATGGATTTGATTATTTACTAACAAGCCCATTAGGTTTAATTTCAGAAGATAAAATTTTAAATGATTCAATTTTAAGCCAAAAAAATATAAAAGATCAAAGTCGAATTTTAACAAGTTTAGATGTTGTAGTCCCTTTTTTTATTGATACAGATGTTTCATATTTTGATCGAGGAGAATATGGATTACAACCAGGTTTTTTTAGAAGAAATTTTGAAGAATTAAATTATCAAGGGGAATACGCTTGGTTAATTAGACGAGATAAAAAACCAAATTTATATTCATCAAATCCGACAACAGAAACAACACTGCGAGATCTCTTCATATTTAATGAAAAACCCGGATCTGTCAAAGAATTGTCGATAGCCGCAAAAAAAAAACCAGTTGAAAAACCAAACCCTGAATTCTCAGGTTCATTGGATGAATTTAATAATGTTTGGGTGAAAACAGATCGTGATGGTGTAAAGTTAGAAAAACGCTACGCGGAAAATTATAATGAATCGCGAGTTTCAGACGGTTTTGTAATAGGTGACACTTTTAATAATTTTCCACAAATGGAAACAGTATTAACTCCGATAGAAATAAGTTTAAAAGAAAAATTTTATGAAAATCCTATTTATAAAACATTATTAAATTTGGAAATCGATAGTTTTTTAAATCGTGAAAAGAAAGAAAATCGTGAATTAGATAATATTGATGAAAACGAACTTTATAAAAAACGAGTAATTTTATCTCAATATTATGATACAATTCGCGATTATCAAGGATTACCGTATAAAAACGAATTTAATGATATTTTCCAAGGTTCAAAAACATTTGTTGATCGTGCATATAATCATCAATTTAAAGGAACCTTAAGTGTAATAAGAAGATTATTTGCAGTAACATTAGATAATTCAGAAAACCCAATTCAAGCACCAGTTTTAAAATACGATAAACCGTTATGGCAAAAAGATTTTGTTAATTTTGGTCATGAAGAATTAAAGAAACCAAAAAACGTCACTTCGATAAAATTGAAATTAGATCCATTTTTAGAAGAGACAGATTCAACACCTTTTTATTTAGGTTGGGATAATGATACACGTCAAATGATTTTAACAAAACGTTTTACGCCAAATACAAATAAAATCTTAATAAGTGAAAAGGAATCAGAATTAACATCGTCAAACTGGAAATCAAGTTTAAAAAATATTGATTCAAATTTAACAAAAGAAATTACTTTTACAACATGGCCACTTCAAAAAGATTTGTTACTGGCTTTAAAAGCAAAACCAACAAATCATGTTGTAACACTTTTTGAACCAACAACAAATCCTGATGTGAAAGCAATTTTTAAATTAATAAATACAAGGTCAGTTGAGAGTAGTATTGAAGTTTATAATTTTCCAGCAAATATGCGTTACGCCAATAGACCATTCGAAAACTTAGTGCCAAATCAAGGAGGTTTCTTTTGGCCAGGTAGTGAATATAAAGCATATAATCAAAACCAACCATAACTATGCAAACCTTTTCCTAATAAGTTAACACCTAAATAACAAATCCATAGAAATCCAAATCCAATCGCAGCAATTCGAGCAGGTTTGAATCCAGTCCAGTTTTTGTTAAGACGAAAGTGAAAATAAATTGCAAAAACAATCCAAGTAATGAAAGCCCAAGTTTCTTTTGGATCCCAGCTCCAATAAGATCCCCAAGCTTGATTGGCCCATACAGCTCCTGATAAAATTCCAATTGTTAATAAAGGAAATCCAAACCCCAATGTTCGATAACTTAAGTTATCTAAAATTTGAATTTTAGGATCTTGCTTATTCAAACTAAAAACATGAAAAATAAGAAGTGTTATAGAAAATAAACAGCCTAAAATAAGCATACTATAACTAATGATCATTAAAGTAACATGCATCATTAACCAATTTGATTGGAGTGCTGGAACTAAGGGGGTTGATATTTTTAAATTATCAGGTAAAGTTAAACTTGCAAAAGCATCAATAAATAACGTAGAAGGTGCAATTATCGCACCAATGATAACTTCAATTTGGGGAGATTGACTTTTTTTTTGTCCTTTCCCCAAATTGCTCTTTTGGAACAAATTGAAGGTAAAAGGAATTTCACAATTCACTTCGTATAAAATAAATGCGTATAAAATTGTCAAACTCCACGCTAAAAATAATAAAGACTCATACAAATTACTTAATGGCAAATGATGCGAGTCAATAAAACGAGAACATAAAAAACAAAAAAGTTCCAAATTAGCTAATCGTAAACCAAGATTTCCGAAATTGGCAAAAAATCGATTATTAGTATTGAAAAAACCTAATTGTATCCAATAAAAAAAAGTACTAATTAATAAAGTAATGAATGATGAATTGACAAAAAAATTTTCAAGTTGAAAATAAGACATAAAAAAACTTGTATAAATCTATTATTCTGAGTAATAATAATACCAATGATAAATAAAATAACCAAATAATAAAAGGGATTGTAGTTCAATTGGTTAGAGCACCGCCCTGTCACGGCGGAAGTTGCGGGTTCGAGTCCCGTCAGTCCCGACTTTTTTCACGTTGTGTCCATGGAATTAACATGTTGTGGTCTTGGACACAACGTGAAAATCTTTCTAATTTCTATAGAAGATATTTTCGTAAACTGAAAGCCTGCTTAGCTCAGCTGGTTAGAGCATCCGTCTCATACGCGGATTGTCACTAGTTCGAATCTAGTAGCAGGCATTTGCGGGTATAGCTCAGTGGTAGAGCGCAACCTTGCCAAGGTTGATGTCGCGTGTTCGAGTCACGTTACCCGCTCAGGAAAGATGGCAGAGTGGTCGATTGCAACGGTTTTGAAAACCGTCGTAGCGAGAGCTACCGAGGGTTCGAATCCCTCTCTTTCCGGCTTTTTGGAATTGCCTTTGCCTTTATTAAGAATTGATTCAGATTGTTTTATTTTTTGATTCAGTGCTCTTCTGGTGGAATTGGTAGACACGCTGGTTTTAGGAACCAGTGCTTTCAGCGTGAGGGTTCAAGTCCCTCGGAGAGCAGTAATTTTGATTTAAATCGGAAAGAAGGGGATTTGAACCCCTGATACACAATACGTGTATGTCGCATTAGCAATGCGATACCATCGGCCACTCGGTCACCTTTCCAGTTTATAACTAAATAATAGAACTTTATACCTAAATAATAGAACTTTATATCTAAATAATAGAATCTGGGGCAGAAGGACTCGAACCTCCGAATGGCGGGATCAAAACCCGCAGCCTTACCACTTGGCGATGCCCCAATATATAAAGTAATAATTAATTACTTTTAAATTATACTAGTAAATAATTGATAAAGTTTGAAATTTAATAATAGAAAGATATTTCAAAACACGTTGTGGCTATAGAAAAAAACATTTTCTTTAATTGTCTCAATTATCTTTATCGAATTGAAATTTAAGACTTAAAAGTTAGCGTATTTTTTGTTTAAGAATTTAGTCAGTCTATTTCTTAAATACTTTTGTAAAACTTAAAAAAAAACAAAGTAGGGTATCTTAATTGACACTTTATTTTCTAGTTTTATGATAGTACTTACGTGAATGAGCTTCATAATTTAACTGAAATTAAAAAATGTCATGGAGAGTTTGATCCTGGCTCAGGATGAACGCTGGCGGTATGCTTAACACATGCAAGTCGTACGAATTTTTGAATTGAAATTTATTTCAATTCGAAAGTGAGTGGCGGACGGGTGCGTAACGCGTAAGAATCTACCTTTAGGAGGGGGATAACAATTGGAAACGATTGCTAATTCCCCATATGCTGAGGAGTAAAAAGGTTAAAAGCCGCCTAAAGATGAGCTTGCGTCTGATTAGTTAGTTGGTAAGGTAATGGCTTACCAAGACGATAATCAGTAGCTGGTCTGAGAGGATGATCAGCCACACTGGGACTGAGACACGGCCCAGACTCCTACGGGAGGCAGCAGTGAGGAATTTTCCACAATGGGCGCAAGCCTGATGGAGCAATGCCGCGTGGAGGAAGAAGGACCGTGGTTCGTAAACTCCTTTTCTCAGAGAAGAAGATCTGACGGTATCTGAGGAATAAGCTCCGGCTAACTTCGTGCCAGCAGCCGCGGTAATACGAAGGGAGCAAGCGTTATCCGGAATAATTGGGCGTAAAGCGTCTGTAGGTGGTTTAGAAAGTCTAATGTTAAATCCCAGGGCTCAACCTTGGTTAAGCATTGGAGTACTTTTAAACTTGAGTGTGGTAGAGGTAGAGGGAATCCCTAGCGTAACAGTGAAATGTGTAGATTTTAGGGAGAACACCAGCGGCGAAGGCGCTCTACTGGGCCGAGACTGACACTGAGAGACGAAAGCTACGGGAGCGAAAAGGATTAGATACCCTTGTAGTCGTAGCTGTAAACGATGGAAACTAAGTGCTGCCAAAAGCAGTGCTGTAGCTAACGCGTTAAGTTTCCCGCCTGGGGAGTATGCTCGCAAGAGTGAAACTCAAAGGAATTGACGGGTCCCGACACAAGCGGTGGATTATGCGGTTTAATTCGATGCAACGCGAAGAACCTTACCAAGACTTGACATGCTTAGAATTCTCTAGAAATGGAGAAGTGCCAGAAATGGAGCTAAGACACAAGTGGTGCATGGCTGTCGTCAGCTCGTGCGTTGACGTGTATGGTTAAGTCCTGCAACGAGCGCAACCCTCGTCTTTAGTTAATATC
>JACCDO010523628.1_pt1 | contig 11448 bp, 13 predicted proteins | sample 7446101 | NCBI WGS metagenome assembly JACCDO01 (sample SAMN15323440, study PRJNA562643) | freshwater metagenome | isolation source: river surface water | place: USA:Blue River Watershed | collected 2017-08-16
CGAGCGGGATCCCTGTAAACACGCCCGGGGCCGTTTGGAACACGATCGTGCCGTTGTCGATAACCGTAAAGGCAGCGACGGAGACTCCTCCCACTTGCACGTCGGTCGCGCCTTGCAAGAACGCGCCTGCGATGGTAACATCTGTACCTCCCGCGACGTCGCCCGAATTCTTGTCAACTCCGAGCAAAAACGGAGGGGGGTATGTGTACGTAAATGCGTTCGAGAGAGTTGCTACCGACCCGTCGAAAGAAACCACGCGGATGTCGACCGGGGCTCCGACGAGTCCGGGCGGAGTTACAATACGTAAACTGTTTGAGTTTAAAATCTGGAAATCGAACACAGGTTCGCCGCCGATGGTGACGCTGGCGATAAAGTAAAACGCCGAACCGTTCAGTTGGATGACTTCGCTTCCCAACATACTACCCGTGTTCGGCACGACGCTCGTGATACCAAACACAGCCACTTGAGCGTCGTACGTGACAGTTTGTGTTCCTTGCAGGACACCAAACGTATCGAAGAGGTCGACGTTCTTTGTTCCGGCGGCGTTGTCCGGGGACACGGGCGTTGTCATTTGGAGTGTGTTCGGGTCTACGTACGTAAACGGGATAATCGTGCCGGCGATTCGGATTTCGCTTACGAGGTTCATGTTTGTACCGGTTAACGTACAGACCGTACTACCTTCGAATGGCAGTCCTATGTTTGGAAAAATGTTTGTAAATGTCAAGCTCGGAGGAAGTTCGGCCCCGTTTGGGTCCGTAGCGGCGAATGAGTCGCCAAGACCTTCGGCTTCTGATAACGGGATCGGCACGATATCAGATGTAAAAATCGTCGGAGTCACGGACGGGTCTTCGGGCGCGGGCGTCACTGGTTCGACCTGTTGCGTCGCAAAAAACACGGGGTCCTCGGGTGCACTAATCGTGTAGTTGCTCGGAGGATATGCGTCCTCTGGCGGGGTCGGCACGACGAGCGATTCTTCTTCGTCCATGTTTCTGTGTTATTATTTACAAATCCGTTCGGGATATTTTTTGAACTTGAAAGCTCACACATAAATCCGACGTGTGACGAACCGGTCGCCCGCACGCTGTGCCATGTTCAAAAACAACCACTGGAAGAACCGGAAGTCGTCATTGTGGTCGTCATCGCGAAAACAAACATGGTTCGGGGGCGTGTGTGCGAGTTCGTGGATCAGTAAGCACATGATCAAGTTTTCAGAGCCCTTTAACGAAATCACAATGTGTCGGTCGTATGCACGCAGACGCTCGTCGTTGCCCAAATACGGAGCACCTTCGTCCACACTTGGTCCAGAAGGAATCGTACCGTCCTTTCGAACCGGGGCGTGCGGCTTGTTTACAGCGCGAAAGTACGACTCTCTCGGATCCAGTTCTTGCAATGTGTGGTTCGTACGTAAAAACAGCTGGAGCCCTTGGCGCACAAACGCAACGCGTGTGGCGTCGGAGTCGCGTAAATAATTGACCGTCGGGTTGTCACGGAACGTCTCAATACTTCGTTTCGAATCCATTTCTTGCTGAAAGGCACGCACGCACCGAATGATTTGTTCGTCTGTGATTTCGCTCAGAATCGTGCGAGTACGTTCTCGAAGGTAATTTAAAAGGTCATGACACCGTTGAAGCTTCAAAAGTTTTTCGTCCTTGTCCTTTTGGGAAATTCCTTTGGTGTACAATTTGGATGTGATCAATTTCCCTTCGTAATGTAAGTTGACATCCTCAAACCCCTCGAGTTCGTTCGTTTCCCAATTAGGCTCGCCTGGTACTTTCGGACACGCACGGTATTCTCTTAATCCCACACGACCTTTCAAACGAGGCAATTCCATTTTTATTTTTAATTTATGCATGGAAGTAAAAAAAGAATGGAAACATTTGCAGCCATTGTCGAAACCGACAACACAAACAATACGTGCACACCCAAACCGGTGCAAACGTTCACAAACGACCTGCGCATGAACAATCTCGTTCTTAACGCCCCGCCCCCACCCGAATATACCTTCCGGGGCCGCAATCAACAGCAAGGTGTTCGTGCGATCGTCGATGCGGCCATGGGGTACACGCCCGCAACCGTTGATGTGTCACTCGGGGTTCCGAACGTGTCCGAAAACCCCAAGGCGGTCGGAGAACAATCGCTCGACACACGTAATTAATCCAGAAACATCCTGCCCGGACAGCCCACATCATGATCCCCAGCAATCGCATGCTGGCCAAACGTATTTCTTCTTTATCGTCACCATCACGACTACAATTCCTGCTACACTTACTCCTATCACCCACCTGGCCCTTCGTGCTCTTTCTTCCCACATCCTTCTTGTCCTCTCCTCGCGCCATTTGCGTTCACCATTTGCCCAATTCTTATGTTCCAAAGGACCAGTTTACGGTAAAAATCGTAACCGTCGCTGTCGTATTCTTGGTACACTCTTAGACCCATAAACACGGGATCTTCGAACACACGCTTAAACCGTACATAATGTTCGGGTGCGTACAACTTTATACGATATAGAAGAGGTTCTGGCAACATTTCGACATTTTTATTAACGTGATTTAAACTACACAATCAAGCCGACAAGAACGCACGAATCCGTGCGACGTGCTGCTGGAACAGTTCGGGGTTGTGCTCAAAGTCGTCGTCCACATCGATCACCAGCACCTCGTTCGGAGGCAGCTGTAACAGCCAGCGGTCGTGGCGCTCAATGTTTTTGCAGATGTACTCGAACGGAACACCGGCTTCGCCGTCCCGGTTGCGCTTCTGCATGCGCGCGAACGCAACGTCCGGACTCGCGCGGAGGTATACGAACTTCTGGTCGGACGGTCCGACTTCGCGCTCGAGCTCCTGCAGGCTCGTCCACCACTCCATGTACATGGCCCACTCCATGTCGGAGATCATCCCGTCTTCGTGCAGGCCTTCTGCGAACACGAAGCGGTCCGAGTAGATCGAACGCTCGACCACGACTGACTTGGAACCGACCGAACGGAGGTCGCGCATGGCCTTCCAACGAGTCAAGAACGTGTATGTCTGAAACTTGTACGCGTTCGCACGAGGATCCTCGTAGAACGCCTGGAGAATGCCGATGTCCACCCACTTTTGTACGGGTTCTTGGACGGTGGCGATGTCAGGCATGTGCTCCTGCCAGAGTCGTAGGAAGGACGACTTGCCCGCACCGATCGTTCCTTCAATGTACGGCATTGCTTTCTTTTATTCTATATGGGGTAATGCAATCTGTTCGTACGATTTCGAATTTTTCGTTCGTGTTCGTATGGAAAATAAAAAACAAAAAATGTCGAGACGGTCTCAGCGGACCGACGACGGAACACCTTTGTGTGTCATCCAAGAAGAGCTCTTTGAAATACAACGACAACGCCGTCAACTTGAACTCCAAACACCCAAAGGACCTCCGCCCGACATGCCGTACTATGCCTCGGTCGCCCCCCCTTCGAAAACGAACAACGGCCAGTCCAACTTCTCGAACGAGGAAGAAGGCGATATCGAACAGCCACGCCCAAAGTCCGCACTCAAAAAAGAACAGGCGGCACCGAAGAAAAAACAGACGGGCGCCGTGCCGGTTGACCTGCAAGATCCCACCGAAATTCAAGTACCGCTTGTGCAAGAACGGGCTTCGACCGAAACCGTGCGACGTGTCAAGATCGGACTGGTGCTTACGCTGCTTCTCTTCATCTGCCTTTACGTATACCCCGTACTGACAAACGTTTCGCCTGATAAGCGTACTTCTGCATTAGCGACCCTGTCTGTCGCAATCGGACTTGGTGCAGTCGGAGCTTCGCTCTGGCCGATGGTTGAAAAGGCGAGCTCATAAAAAAATATTACAAAAAAAAATGTTCACAATAAGAATCAAAGTGGACTTATTTGATTTTTGTGTGTATTTTCTCAAAACATGAACGTGTCTCCGAAATTCGACATTTTAATGTCTTCTCTGCAACAATACTTTCGTACGCACCCAAAGTCCTTACGAATTTTTACCGAAGTCGTGAGCAACCGCTCGACCATCGTGTCGCTCCGTCTGCTCGACTGGCTTGTCACGAACTACGTAACAGCCCAACATATCCCCGGTGAAACCCTCGAAGAACGCACGGAGCGTACAAACCTGTATTTTTGCTACACACGAAACTTGAATTCGTACACCAAGGTTTGGTTCGATCCGTTTGCACGCAAGTCGGCTGACAAGGGGTCGTTGAAAATCAAATTTCACACGCAGTCGTGTGAGTTCCTTTTGGATGCTGCTGGTGGCAGCGGTGATGATGATGAATACGTATCGACCACTGCGGGTCAATTAAACTTCTTCCGGGTTGCGATTGAAGAAGGTTTCGTAAATTATGCTTTCGAACATCACGACAGAATCCAAGCACACATGGTCGAAGGATTGGCGTCGCGAAAGCGAACAAAGAGAGAATCTACGAGCGAATCTTTTTACAAACCCTGCTCGGAGTTTCAAGCGGAACCGATTGATCCACTCACGGCGTTTGCGGAAGATCCATCGATCCGTCTGACGGTTGTGCATCCAACGACGGCGACGACTCATCATCGTTCGTAGCTGTCACGGATTCGTCAAAACGAACGTGGCGTTCTTCATCTTCTTCTTCCACCGTGTCGTCGTCTTTGTCTTCTTCGTCGTCATCCATCAATTTTGGTTTTGTGACATAGTAATACAGTGCGATTCCTCCGATGACGAGTGAAATGATGAGAATTGCCCGCGTAGAAAACGGAAGAGCCCCGAAATGAGAAGAAGATTTCACATCAACAACAGGGACAGAACTCACACGTGCCCGTTTGTGCTTCATAGGATGCAGGTTGGTAGACTTGACAGACTTGGTCGCTACAGACGTTCGACTTGCGGCTGCAGACGAACTAGACGAACTCGACGAAGATCCTAAACTTTTCGTCGAGCCCATTGAAGTTTCTTTAGTCATCTTTTTTGTTGATTTGTTATTTGTCCATTTAAATTTCTTCTACGATTTTATACGCGCGTTCAGTTTAATGCTTCTTGGAATGGTGGCGCTTCTTCTTGCCAAAAGAAGCCGAGCGACGACCCTTACGGCTCTTACGAGCCTTCTTGCCGAACGAGGCCGAACGGCGACGACGGCGCTTGCCAAAGGACGCGGAGTGACGCTTACGGCTCTTACGAGCCTTCTTGCCGAACGAGGACGAGCGGCGACGACGGTGCCTGCGGCCAAAGCCAGTCACGACCGGGCGGTTCACGAGCCTGTCCAACTCGGACGCAGCAGCGCCGGAGTTGCGAAGAGTCTCCATCATGCCTGTGATATTCTGAACGTCACCACCCAAGTCGGAATACCTCGTGTCTGCGCGGAGACTGCTAAAGTTAGCAGTACCCTCATCATTATCCTCGTTGATACGTCCCTTGATCTGGTTGTAGTAGTTCGAATACTTGGCCTGCGAAGCACGGCTCTCCATCCACAGAGGATTCACCATCTCCGCATTCATGAAGCCCTTCACAGCCGGCTTGGATGTGTCGATGTCGTACAACTTCTTCGCCGCCAAGAACAGTTCGAGCAACTTCGGGTTCGTGCGGAGGTAAAACGCGACCTTGCTGTCCCACAGACGAGCATCCACATTGTACATCTCAAGAGCCGCCTTAACACCGGGGAACACCATCTGGGGCGTGATCACATTCGCGCCGTTACCATTGTCTACATCCGTAAATACGATCACACCACCTTCGCGATCCGCACCGCGAATCGCAAGACGAAGGTAAGCATCCACCGAATACGCGAGAGAATAAGTAATGATGTGAAGAGCAACCAGTGTCAGAATCGAACACACCGCAATCTCGGCAGTGTCCTCGTCGATGTCATCCATCTTAAACCTGGTACCGTACGCCATGTTCGCATTACCGGCCATGATGCGCTCTGTGCACATGTACGCAAGGTTCGTGACGTATCTCGTGTGATTGTAAGTCAGCCTGTCACCATCTTTATCATTGTCGCCCTTCGAGTCCCACACCTTACCCACATTCGAAGCCTTGACGCCCAACATGGCCTTCACGCGAGTCTTGTAGATGTCAAACATCTCCGCGTAGCCTGTTGCGTGCTTAAACACGTATGCATCAATATCCGCATTCGAACCGCCTGAAGGTTCTGACAGTTCGGCACCCTTCACATCGTACAGTTTCGCCGAAAAGGGGACACCCTTGAAACGCTTAATACCCTTGTCGACAAACATTTTCAGAAGGCCACGAGAGAAGTTATTCACCTCACCAGAAGACATGTTTTCAAACGCGTCGCCAGACTTGGGATCCAGTGTGATGTTGTTACCGAAATGTTCCTGAATATAACGCACCACGTCCTCGAAGAAAATCACTCGGGTCGAACCGTAATTCTTGCTCGGGTCCGTGATTTCATGCGAAGGAACGCTTGCCAAAATCTGGTTCACGACCACTGCAGCGGCAATCGATAACTGAGCACTCACACGCTCGTCCAACTTAATCGAACCCTTCATCTTGTTCATCTTGTCCGGGGTTTCGTACACTTTAGATGCTCCTTTGACTTCTTGGAAAACCATCGGTACGTACGAGAAAAGTGCGGGGCGGTCTTCTAAACTATCATTGTACAGGCCCTTGATTTTGTCATCGATTTCGTGAGGAGTGGATTTTGCGCCGAAACGCGAGTGCGCACGACGACGATACCTGCGGCTCCGACCGAATGCACCTGATCCACTTTCACCCTCGGCGGGACCTTCACCAGGTGTGCCAGGGCTGGCGGGTGTATTATCTTGTCTTTTCATTTCCGCAATAGCTTTAGCCCTTGCTTGGGTCTTGCCAGGTTTTTGGAGATACTTCGCAAGCTGATCAGCATCGGCTGAGGTACCAACCGCATCATAGTAATCTGTATCGTTCGCATCCAAATCATCATATAACAACAGAACTTCATCATCCTCGGTGGGGACTTGGTAAGCTGTTACGAAAAGCTTTTTGTTACCCCGCACATCATCGTTCGGGACTAAAGAAGCAGTGTTAAGAGCTTTGTATAACAGGGGGTTTTCCTGGTGTTGCATTTCAATCCCATCGGGAAGCGTCATCCAGCAGATGTAGTCGATGAGAGGGTAGTACGCCAGCATGTCCAGACCACGGCCAGTCTCATTGGTGATTTCGTCACCGACAGCCTCGAAGTCAACCTTGCGACGAAGACCTTGCTGCTGGAGGATGACAGCGTCCGTTTCGCTCTGGATATCACCACCGAAGGGAACAAGAGTATTCTGTGCAAGCATGGCCAGAGCCGTGCTGTTTCTGTCTGCAAGCTCTGCACGACGTTGGTTCAGATTAGGCATTTTTTTGTAATGTTTTTATTTGTATGTCCTGGCGAAAGTTTTTTTCGGCACTGTTTTTTTGCGTCGTCTTTTTTTTTCATTTTTTTTTAAGAATAACCCCGTTGTGCCCGAAGCGCGTCCAGATCGATATTTTTGGGGTCACGTAGTAGACGGGGATCGTTTGCGAGCGTGGGATCGTCGATAAAATTGTCGAAACGTGACGACATGTCGTTTCCGGCACGTGTACTCGGTTCACCAAGCATTTCGAACTCGCGGCGATTTTTGAGCTTCGACTTGTCGTGACGCAACGCCTTTCCTTGCTCTTCTGTCATTTCTGTTTCAATCTGCGTGCGTTCGAATGCGGAGTCAATATTCCCGGTTCCGTGCGCAGCATCTGTGTCGAGCGTTTCGTTCGCATCGTGTGCGCGTAGCTTAAAGTATAACAAAATCGCACGACGTCCGTTATGGGTGGTTGGCATTCGCGTGTTCGAGATGTGCAGGCACGGTGTATGTGTCAGATCAGGAGGGTACGGGCCGTTGTCGAGTACGTCCGCGATGTTAATGACCTCGATCCGGAGCTGGATGTCTTCCGGGAGCTGTCTCAAGTCCATCAACAGTTTCCGTGAAGGTTCGCATGCGTTGTAAATGTAGAGCAGCAAGCGAGCATTCGGGTCAGGCGCGTTGCTTGGGTTTGCATGAACAGGAATTCGGCTCATCACTCAATTTTTTTCTTAACCCTCCAAAGTAAAAAAATAATTGCAAGTGCAACACACACTTACATGTACAGCGTCCACACACACCCAAAGACGAAACACATCCGGTCTCGAGCAGAACTGTATTCCAAACAAAAGCAATACAAACGTGACATCACCTTGAACGATGTTTTGAACACCCTTCCAGAGCTTTCGTTTGATAAAAATTATGTCGTGGTCGAAAAGTCTGGGACCGAGCCTTCAAAGGAATTTATTGTCCATTTCCGTCCAGGATGTCCGAATACTGAGCGCGCGTTAGGAGCAATCGACCGGAACCCGAGCGGATGCCGTGTGCACATGTTGAGTGCAAACGATGACCGTACGAATAAGAAGTTAAAAAAGTATTTGAAAAAGCATTACCCAGACAAGGAAATTACGTACCCCCGTGTGTTTTCGAAAGACGGCGAACTCATTGGCGGTGCAACTGAATTGATCGAACACCTTACATGAACGAAATTTCACCTTCGTCAGACATGGACAATAAAATGCTTTCCAGAGCTTCACACATCGGCCGTAAGAATTCCCGAGCGCTCACGGCCTGAATTGTCTGGGTCGGTTCGTGAACAAACACGGCCTGACGATCCGACAAGACAAAATCGATACGCAAGTCAAACGGCGTGTTTCGGACCCGCACAAATTTTTCGAATCCACGAAAGGCATCCGTGTGTCCAACAGGCTGGAGTTTGATGCCTCGTCCGGACGTGTTCATTGTCGAAAATAAGTCATTCGGTACTTTCGACTGGAAGAAGGATGTTTGGGGGTCATAGAACCCGAGCGTGACTCTTACTTTGATTCCCGGCCGTTCGGTCTCCGACGGGAACGGAAGTGCTGACAGTACATCAAATAAGCTTTCCATGTTTTATGAAAAGATTACTCAAAAACCTCATAGTCTTGTTCCGAATATTTTGACGCTTCTTCGTCTTCATCCGCGGACGCCTTGTCTTCCTGTGCAGACGCTTCTTCTTCGTGTTCCTCCACGGACGCTTCCTCTTCTTCCACGGGCGCTTCCTCTTCCACGGACGCTTCCTCCTCCACGGGCGCTTCTTCGTCTTCCTCCTGCGCGGACTGTGCGGGCTCGTCCGGTTGGTAACGGTCGAACACAAGTTCGTCTTCCTCTTCGAGTTCGAGCGAGGTTGTGGTGGTCTGTTGAGGAATCGTGGTTGTCGTGGTTGGGGCCGTCGTTGTTGGTTTCCGACGGACTTCGACTTGAAGGTCCTGGTGACTTTTAAAGAGTCTGTGCAGCAATACGAATTGTTCTTTGTATTGCTTATCGATGTTATCGAGCTTCTTCTGCATAAGCCATACGATGTACAAGAGACCTGCGACGATCAGTATGAATCCCCAGAGTTGGTAATGTTGCATTTGGAGGATGCTGTCGATCGGTGTTTGACCTCGCGGGCCGAGTAGTACGTTTGCGATACTTTTTACGGCGGTCGTGATGGACGGTGCGTTCTGTGTTGATTCTTCGACGACGGCTTGAAGTTTTGACTTGGAGGGAGGCATGATGGATTCTCTTTTTTTCAATTTAAGAATGGTTTTAAATGTAATCTGCTAAACGCATTTTTGTCCACACGAGTTGAATGAACATGCATGCGACCATTCCGAATACAAACACATTGAGAAACAGCGTCCAACGTCCGATCGAGTCTGCGCGTTCTTGTGCGAGCTTTTTCACGACGTCCGACGAGTCAACAATAAGGTCGATAGTTGAACATGTTGCACCCGAATTGATCCAGTGCACACACGGTTCGCCTTTGTTTAACACAAAGACCGAGCGGTAATGTTTAGCGGTACGCATGAGTGCGCCGAGGATGACATGGGCGTCATGACACGGGTTCAGGTAGCTGGACTTTTGAGTTTCGAGCGAGAAAATGTCGCTCGAAATCTCGATAGGGACGTTTGGGATTTTTGCATCCCGCTCGAATCGTAGTGACTTTCTTACGGCAATGTACACCCGTTGCGGGTCTTCCCATACGAGACTGTAGCAGTTTGTGCGACGATCCATTTTGTGTTTTTTGATTCTCTTGTGAATCCATAATTGGTTAATATAGTTTTTACACATGTTAGCGTTCTTACGGTTTGTCTGTGCCCCTGTGGCCTAGTGGATATGGCGCCTCCCTTCTAAGGAGGAAGTCGCGGGTTCGAGTCCCGCCAGGGGTGTGATATTTTTTACTTACATCCTCGACTTGAGTTCCGACAGTTCAGCCGTGAGTTCTTGGATGGCTTTCACCAGGTACGGGATGACACGTTCGTGACGCACACCGCGGATGGGTTCGTCGTCCGTGCTCGAGGGGCCCATAAACATTTCGGTGTATGGGATAACTTCGTGGATTTCTTGCGCGATGAAACCAGCGTCGCGCGTGTTCCTACGGTCGACGTTTTGGATGTCGTCCTTCCATGTGAACTCGACGGGTCTCAGACGGTTGACTGTTTCCAGTGCGGTCGAGATCGTCACAACGTCTGTCTTCAGACGGGCATCGCACGTGTTGTAGAAGGCGATGATGTCACCCACGGCGCGCACCTCGCCACCCACGGACACGTTCGAGACCACGTTCAGGTCCTGGCCAATGAACGCGTTCGAAAGGACACTCAATCGGCTGAGATACACGTCGCCAATCACGCTCAGGTTCCGTCCGACCCACACGTCCGAGACGACGCTGATGTAGCCACCGATGAACGCGTTGTTGACGACGGACACGTTCAGGGTACTGAGCGACGCGTACACGATGTTGGACATGGTCGAGAGGTTGAACGTGGCACCGCCCGTGTTCTTGGCAACCCACTCGCCTGCTCCGTTGATCGTCCAGGTCGCCGCGTCGGCCGTGCCGTTGATCTCAATCTCGATACCCGCATTCGTACCCGTCAGCGCACCCTTGTTAAGGGTAATGCGCGCGTCCGAGATGGTTGTGTTGACCGTCTGGAGAGCTACGAGTGTGCCCGAGATGTAGACATTGTCGTTGACCGTACCGATGTAAATGTTTTGCGCGGCCGTGGTGTTGTTGGGAGAACCAATGTAGATGTTCGTGGCCGACTGACCCATGTAGACATTGTCGGACCCGTCGCGGCTCAGCATCCACTCGAGCGAGCTCAGACGGCTGTTATGTGCCACGGACATGGTGTACGTGTTGTTCGAGAGTGTGTATGTGAAGGGCGAGCTGAGACTGCCGGTGATGTGCACTGCGCCGTTAACGTACGCACCACCCGTACCGACTGACAGTAGCTGTGAGTCCGAAATATTGACCGCACCGTACAGGTTCGTCGTGCCGCTGACGTTTAGTGCACCACCGCCGGAGATCGTGATCCCCGCACCGCCCAGGACGGACATGTGCGTGTTTGCATTGAGCACGAACGCACCGCCGGCGACTACGCTCAGGGTTGTGCCGGACAGTGTGATCCCGTTCGAGCTCCCGCC
>JACCDO010058921.1_pt1 | contig 11447 bp, 11 predicted proteins | sample 7446101 | NCBI WGS metagenome assembly JACCDO01 (sample SAMN15323440, study PRJNA562643) | freshwater metagenome | isolation source: river surface water | place: USA:Blue River Watershed | collected 2017-08-16
GGATTAAAAATTGACTTTCCGGACTACTGGGTGCATTTGCGCCGCAGCAACACCGAGCCCATCATTCGCATTTATACCGAAGCAGGCACACAAGAAATGGCCGATGCCAAAGCCGAGCAATGGATCCAAGAAATCAACGACATTTCGATCGCATGAAAAGCATTTATTTAGACAACGCGGCCACCACACCATTGGCACCGGAAGTATTTGAGGCGATGACGCCTTACTTGAGAGATCACTTTGGCAATCCATCATCCAGCCATCATTTGGGACGTGTTACCAAGTCGGCCATTGAAACCGCGCGCCGCACCATTGCCAAGGCTTTGAACTGCCAACCTGGGGAGATCTATTTCACCAGCGGAGGAACAGAGGCCGACAACTTGGCCATGCATGCTGCCGTGCGCGACTTGGGATGTGAGCACATCATCACCACGCCCATTGAGCACAGTGCTATTGTTAAAACAGCGGAGCTATTGGATCAGCAAGGAAAAGCGAAATTGCATTACGTTCACTTAAAAGACAACGGCGATGTAGATTTGGTTCATTTGGAAGAGTTATTAAACGCGCATCCCAAAAGTTACGTCACCTTGATGCATGGCAACAATGAGATTGCGAATCTCTTGCCCTTGCAAGAAGTAGCGGAGATGTGTCAGAAGTACCATGCCATCTTCCACAGTGACACCGTGCAGACGATGGGACATTATGCTTTTGATTTGCAGCAGACACCGGTGATGATGTTGAATGCAGCGGCGCACAAGTTTCATGGCCCCAAGGGAGTGGGATTCATTTACATCAATAAAAGTTTGAAGCTCAACGCCGACATCACAGGCGGAGGACAGGAGCGAGGATTGCGCGGTGGGACGGAGAATATATCGGGCATCATGGGCTTAGCCAAGGCCATAGAACTGGCTTACTCGCATTTGGAGGAGCACCAGCAGCACATCAGTGCGATGAAGCAATACATGAAAACGCGCTTGCAGGAAACCTTTCCCGACATTGTCTTTAATGGCAACAGCGCATCGGCGGACAGTTTGTATACTGTATTGAACTGCACCTTTCCGGCGCACAGCAACAGCGACATGTTTTTGTTCTTGTTGGATTTGGAAGGCATCTGCGCATCGGGCGGAAGTGCTTGCAGCAGTGGGGCTACCAAGGGATCGCACGTCCTCACAGCCATCAACGCATTGAGACCGGGACAGGCGAGTGTGAGATTTTCGTTTGGTAGATACACGACCAAGGAGGAGATAGATCACACGATGGTCATTTTAGAGAAATTGATGAAAGGGTGAGACATTTCCCCTCCTACCACGCAGTGGAGAGGAGGGGTGTCCAGACGAGCGTCAGCGCTGTCTGGACGGGGTGGTCTAATGATGCCATCGCCTGGTTCAAGAAGACGAACGAGCCCGATTATTAAGGTTGCTGGATCAAAATATATGCACCTTATATGAAATTTGACATTTTGAAATTTGTTTTTGATCTTTGTAAAATAAAACAACAACACTTTTCAATCGCAATCAAAATGAAACCCATATCCGTTCAAACCAAAGACAACTGGAAACTCGTTGTGGTTTTTGACAACCAAGTGAGCAAAGAGTTAGATTGTGCTTCATTGTTACAATATCCGGCCTTTGCGCCATTGAAGGATGAGCAATTGTTCAAAAAGGCATTCATTGATCACAACACCGTCTATTGGCCGGGAAATCTGGATTTGAATCCTGATTGGGTATTAATAGAGAAATAATCAAACACACTACTTACCCTTTACTTTTTTATAAAAAAATATTTTCACTAAAATTTCCCAAATTGGGAACTTATTATTAACTTTGTAATTTTGATTCAACAGTGCGGGTTATATCAAAAAAAATATTAAGAGATTTCTGGGAGAAACACTCTGACAGTGAGCAGCAACTCACAGCGTGGTATCAAGAAGCTAAAAAAGCAAAATGGAAAAGTCCTGATCAAATCAAACGGAAATTTCCAAGTGCCAGCTTTTTAGGGGACAATAGGATAGTTTTTAACATAAAAGGAAATACATACAGGTTAATTGTAAAGATTAATTATCATGTAGAAATTGCTTGGATCCGATTTGTCGGAACACATAGTGAGTATGATAAAATTAATGCCCATAAAATTTGAAACCATGAATATCAAGCCCATCAAAAACAAAAAGGACTATCAACAGGCTCTGCATCGCTTGGAGAAAATTTTTGATGCAAAAAAAAACACAGCAGAGGGCGATGAGTTAGAAATTTTGAGCATCCTTATAGAGAAATACGAAGATGAGCATTTCCCCATAGGCTATCCAGATCCAATTGAGGCCATAAAATTCAGAATGGATCAGATGGGTTATAGCCAAACGGATTTAGCACGAATAGTTGGATTAAAAAGTAGGGCAAGTGAAATTCTGAACAGAAAGAGAAGATTGACACTTGAGATGGTTCGTTTGCTGCATAAACATTTGAACATCCCCACGGAGGTTTTGATTCAATCCTATTGATTGAGGCATCTGCCTCATTTCAGGAAGTTAAATCATACAAGAAATTGGGGCAGCAATCAAAGCCATTGGGCTAGGTGATGCCACCGCCGGGTTCAAGGGAGACTTGATTGAAATAGTTGGCATCCAAGAGCGGAGCGCCCATGCCTTGACCGATGAAAGAAGTGCAATCCACTGTCTTGATTTTCCCATCTTCAAAGTGGAGTTGCAATTGAAAATTTTCTTTGGGGGTTACGGATAAAATGCGGTGCATGATGCAAGTTATTTCAACGGTTCAATTTTCTTTTATTTACTGAAAGAACGCGTCAATTCCCAATCCTCTTTTAACTCTGAACGATGCAAATCTGCCCATTCCAAAACCAACTGCTGTGCACGTTGAGGTAGGTATCCATTTTTTCTTTCCAATGTAAAGATATCAAAATCCGCACTAAACTCTTGGTCAGCATCGCAGCTATTTTAACGCAGAGATCACTGAGGAGGCGCAGAGGACGCTGAGAAAATTGAAATCCAATGCATTCATTAATTTGTTACATAATACAAAGTTGATGGTGATGTGGAGAATATTGAAATCAAAAAAAATCCTTCCCCTTTGAGACCTTTGCGCATCCTCTGCGCACTCAGCGTTAAATTAAGAACTCAATGGAGAAACTTGAAAAAATCCAAAAAAATGAAAACCCTCTGGCTTTTAAATGCCCTCGGGTAAGAACAAACATGTAGTTTGTATGGTTTTAATCCTTTACGCAACGAACGCTAAAGCCGCCTTTTTTATCATACTCACCGGCAGTAAGCTCATCTTCTTCAGAATAAATTCCCTTACTAACAGCCTGATTTCGATTAATCTCACTAGCAGTCCACCAAAGAGCATACTCGCCCTTATCTTCAAATGAACCAGCATTTCCTCTATAACCTCCTGCGACGGCATTGAAACTTGGAGTATCAGAAGAAATAAGCTTTTTACCATTTGTAAAATTGATTGACTTTATGACCTTACCAACATTTTCTGTTCCTCCCAAATACTCCTCCATGGCAATCCATTCATCTACTGAAGCAACATGCCAACCTGAGGGACAAAGTCCTCTAGAATCGCTGACCGCCCACCAGTTGTACAATTTTCCAAATAAGGCATCATTTAAAACATCATTTTCAAAATTACACCATGCACCAAATTCCATAGAAGACCATTCTGATGACTTTCTAACTTCATAAATTAATTCTCCATTTGCATAATGATCCACATCCAAATTCTTCGCCATCCAAATTTGATCCCCAATTTTCACTGATTTGATTTCCTTGCTCTCCTCTTTCACTTTGACTTTAAAAACAAAAGCATTCCCCACCAATTTCTCTTTGGACTGCAATACATCCCAATAAATCACTTTATTTCCTTGGGTAACTTTCACACCCACATCACCACTCACACCCGTTCTCAAAGCATTCCATGTTTGACCATTGTCCTCGCTGAGGAAGAGGTTGATTTCTGTCGGTTGTGTGCACTCCAATTCATAAGATATGGCAATCTTCTGGCCCTCCTGTGTGGCTTTGACGTTGCGCACGATTTGGGCGTTCACAGCCAAGGCAAATAAAATGAATAGGGATATGAAAATGAAATTTCTCATTGTTCATGTTTAATCTTTGATGCAACGAACACTGACACCATAATTTTTTGTCATAACATCTGGCATATCACCAGTATCAAAACTCCCTATATTAAAAGTTGAAGATTCCGACATCCAATAAAACCCGTAATAGTTCAGATAATTGAACTCCATTATGGGATTATATGCCTTGTTTGAATATCCTCGCCATCCACCTGGAAATGCATTAAATCCACTTGAATTGAAATTTGAAACATTTTTTCTCCAATAAATATCACTTTTCATTTTCTTTCCGGACTCTATTACATCACCTCCAAGTTGATCTACCAATTCAAACCAATCGCTTTCTTTAGGCACACGCCACCCTGATGGACACAATCCTCGGGGATCATTCACGGCATACCAATTATATAGTTTTCCATAAATCTTCTCATTGATTGGATCATCATTGTAAACTGCTAATGCACCATCAGTGGTTTTCCCCCATTGGTAAGCGGACAAACCAGTTGGAATGGGGTCCCCATTTCGATAATAATCTACATTCAAATTCTCCGCCATCCAAACTTGATTGCCAATTTTCACTGATTTGATTTCCTTGGTATCCTCTTTCACTTTGACTTTAAAAACAAAAGCATTCCCCACCAATTTCTCTTTGGATTGCAAAACATCCCAATAAATCACTTTATTTCCTTGGGTGATTTTTGAACCAACATCCCCGCTCACTCCTGTCTTCAAAGCACTCCATGTTTTACCATTGTCCTCGCTGAGAAAGAGATTGATTTCTGTGGGTTGTGTGCAAACCAATTCATAAGCTATGGCAATCTTCTGACCCTCTTGTGTGGCTTTGACGTTGCGCACGGTTTGGGCATCCACAGCCAAGGCAAATAAAATGAATAGGAATATGAAAATGCAATTTCTCATTATTCAGCTTAATTAATCTTTAATGCAGCGGACGCTATACCCATTTTGTTTTAAGCCATAGTCCCTATTCAAAATTGGATACAAATAGCTCAATTCTCTATACCAAGCTGTATTTGAACCAAACTCACTTAAAGTCCAATAGATAGATAATTGACCCTCATATCCGAAAATTCCAAAGTCACTTCGATACCCGCCAGGCGGAGCATTAAACCCAAGTTGATTAGAAGCGCCCTGATTGGGGGATTCCCAATTCTCTATGCTTTTTAACTTACCTCCTGACATTTGCTCACCACCAAGGCTCAATGATAAAATTGTCCAATCATCATCTGTCGGAATTCGCCAGCCTGTTGGACAAAGTCCGCGTTCATCACTTATAGCATACCAATTATAAAGTTTACCATATTTCTTCATTTTAGAATTTGAATTCTCATAATTGCAATAGGCTGCTTGAGTTGATTTATTCCAATCTTCATTTTCCTTCAACTCAAAGATTTCATCCCCGTTTCGAAACTCATCCACATTTAAATTTTCTGCCATCCAAATCTGTCTTCCAACTTTCACACTTCTAATTTCCTTCTGTTTGGAATCTTCAATAGACCTTGTTACCACCTTGAACTGAACATTACTGGAGACAAATGACTCGTTATACGCGAGTACATCCCAAACAATTTCATTCAATCCAGAAATAACATTTCTACCTATATTTCCTGAAACTCCCTTCTTTACTTGAGTCCAATCTTGTAAATCATGTTTGATATAGTACAAAGAAACATCAACATCTTCTTTCGCATTTAAAACATAAGTTATGGTTATTTTCTGGCCTGTTTGATGGGCTTGCACATCCGAGACAACCTGAGCCCACAAAGTAGATCCAATGAAAAATACCAATAACAACAAACTCCCCCAATATCTCATCAATTGCCCCATCCCAATGTTCCGATTTTAGATTGCACCAATCCTCCCATCAAAAGCTGTGGGGTTTGGATCTTGTTCATGCGCGTTGCCTCCAAGGCTACTTGCTCTGTTACTTCATTCATGGTTGCCTGGTAGCTCTGCGTTCCTTTGCTCTCCTTGAGCGATTTTAATAAATAATAGGTGAACAATCCATGTTGCTTCTCCTTAAAAACGGCACTGCTCTCTTGTCCTGAACTGGATGACATCACCACCAAATTGGAGGGCACATTGCTCACACTGGCTTTTACCTTTACTCCTTTCATGGCCACCAACTCTTTGTTTCTTGCTCCGCCACTGAAACATGCGTCCAATATCACCGTGCATTTTTTTGTGGGATGCTGCGCCAACTGACTATACAATTGATTCAACGAATACCCGTTGCTCGCTTGCGCTCCGCTCACATCCACAGGAATCAAATAAGGCTCCTTGGTGGTTTCTTCCGGCAATCCATGTCCGCTGTAATAAAACAGAATCTCTGCCTCTCCTTTTCCCAATTCCGCATATCGCAATAACTTGGCGATCTCCTGAGACATTTGTCCTTTTGTGGCATCCTTGATGACCACAATGTTCTGCTTGGCAAATCCCAAAGTACGCTCTGCATATTGCGCCATTACCTCTGCGTCATTTCGTGCAAAAGCCACATTTACTTCTTGGTCCAACCCGGTCTGATACTTGGCATAATCCTCATTGCCGATAATCAAGGCATAGCGCTTTGGACCAAATGCTATACCCTCCGGAATATCCCTGTCCACATCACTCCGCAATGAAGCTTCTTGGATGGATTTTGGACTATCCTTCTTTCCTTCCACCACCATTCGCTGGGCAGCCAAATTCTGTTGCAAGGCAAATTTCCCATTCCATGGCTGCGCATACTTGTTGTAGGACTCTGTAATCTTTGCCTCCAAAGACAACTCACTGCCCACATATTTTTTATTCATAGCCAACTCATACTCCAAACTTTTTACTTCACCTGGTGCCAAGCGTTCGATATTGGTAAACTCCTCTCCATTCATGAAGAAGGTATTCTCTGGCAAGGGAAGTTGTATTTCAACATCACTCGCCTCTCCTTGTCCGGTATTCTGAACCAACAATTGCAGGATAAAAGGCTTACCCAATTCCAATGTTGAACTTCCGTCCGCAGAGGCCAAGGTGTAATCTACCACTTTGATATTGGGTGCTACAAAAGCAGCGGTTTGCAATTCTATCTGCACTTTGTCCGCATTGAATCCATTGGGCTCTTCGATCTCCAATTCCAAAACCACTTTCCCATCCACGGTATTCATGGCAGATTGTATTTCAATACTCCCCTTGACTTCCTGCTTGGTTGGTACTTTGGTCACAAGCGTGCTGGGCGCAAACTTCACACCTTGCATGGATCCTGTCCCTGTCAACTTGGCTTGGAGATTCAATCCTTCCCCTTGTCCATCATTTCGCAGGGTAAAGCGCAGGATACATTTCTCACTGGCGTTGATGATGCCATTGCCATCTTCATCTTCAAAGGAAATGTCATTGGCATCCAAGCTGAGCATGGGTGGAATGACCTTCTTCGTAATGTTGAAACTGTAGGTGGGTGAGATGGCTTCTGTTTGGGCGCGGAGCCCTTTCATGGCCATCATCAAAAAACATAAGAAAATTATCTTTTTCATATTACAAAGTTACACTAATTTGGTGAAATGAAAATGCCCCTGTTGCTCAGCTTGCTTTTGTACACTACGACAATTTTTGCCCAGCAAAAACAAAAAATAAATGGCGTCTATTCCATGGTGCTGCCCCGACATCTTTCCATGGAACAGGCGGAACAAAAATGCATCGAGCAAGCCCGTCTGCAAGCTCTGGGCAATGCCTTCGGCTACCGGGTATCTGAAGTTACCGTGAACCGCGTCAAAGAATCCAATCGCGCCATGCAGGAAGATTTTCAAACCATCGCCCAAACACAAGTGCAAGGGGAATGGATCAGCGATACCGAGCCGCCCAAAGTGCAATGGTCCTGCAACAACAACCAACTGTCCATTTCCGCACAAGTGATGGGTGAAGCCCTCGGATTTCCTGATGGTGGAAAATTGCAGTGGTCGCTCAATACCTGCGCCTACGCCGATTGCGCCAACCCCAATTCCCAATTCAAAAATGGCAACAATCTTTACCTGCAACTCCAGGCCTCTGAATCCGGTTTTGTCAATGTGTACTATTGGGACCACAACGCCCATGAGATGCTGCGCCTCTTCCCCGGCGCACAGCACAACGAAATGAAAGGCGTTAAAATCAAAGCCGATCAATCGTATACCCTTTTCCACCAGCCATCGCCTTTCACCGATCACCCGCAAATGCTCGATCTTCAGTTGACCATCAGCAATGACAAAGACAACACTCAAACCGATGAGATCATTGTCATTTATAGCAAAAAAGAAATCCAAAAACCACTGCTACAAATGAAAGATGGTCTGTATTCCACCGACGAGAAATCCTTCCTCCAATGGAAATCCAATATCTACTCCAAAGACAACTTGGTGGATTTGCAAATGATTCCGGTGACGATTGTAAGGTGATTTCAAATCAAAACGTGCGAATTGAATCATCCATCATGAGCCAATCAAATCGTGAAAAAGGGCGAATTAAATCGTTATTCATGAGCCATTCAAATCGTTGAAAAAGGGCGCATTTCCATTCGCCCCTACATAGATTTTTTGATTTTCTTATCCCTTCAATCCTTCATCTCCTCATCCCTTCATCACCTTATCTCCTCATCCCTTTCTCTCCTTCGGGACCAACATCAACAAGATGAATCCCAAAATGAAAAAGACCACCAAGGCCAAGATGCTGGCGCGCATGGTGCCAAAGGTGCCTTCCAAAAAGCCAAACGAAAACAATCCGATGATCAGTCCCAATTTCTCCGTCACATCGTAAAAACTGAAATAAGATGCGGTGTCATCGGTCTGTGGGAGAAATTTAGAATACGTGCTTCGCGCCAAACTTTGTGTGCCGCCCATGATGAATCCTATCACTCCTGCAGCGATGTAAAAAGTGACCACTTCCTTCACGCCGTAATAGGCGTATACACACACACCTACCCATACCAACAAGGCCAACATCAACATCGGAACATTGCCCAATTTCTTGGATCCCCACGAAAACAAAATCGCACCAGGTATGGCAATCAACTGAACCAAGACGATGGCCACGATGAGTTGTCCCGAATCCAAATTGATTTCCTTCTCTCCAAAGAAAGCCGCCATTTGCATGATGGTTTGTATCCCCATCGAGAAAACAAAAAACGCGACCAAATATCGCTTCAGCGATGTCATTTCTTTCATCTGCTCCCACACATTGCGCAACTCATGAAAACCTTTTTTCCATGATGCTCCAGCCTCATTGACATGCACTACTTCTTCCTTCAAATGATAAAAAGTAATTTGCGCAAAACCGGCCCACCAAATGCCCACACTCACAAAACTCCATCTTGCACTCATGCCAAAACCCTTGATGGCAATAAGGTTCATGATCAACAAACTCACGCTGCCTATGTAACCCATGGAATAAGCCCTCGCACTGACTTTGTCCTGTTCATCCTTGTCGGCAATTTGCGGTAAAAACGAATTGGCAAAAGCATATGAACACCAAAAGCCAATACAGGCCAACATGATGCTAATGAACGACAACTCCAAATGCGCAGGATCAAAGAAATACAATGAAGCACAGGATGCAGCACCAATGTAACAGAAGATCTGCAAGAAGCGCTTGCGCAGGTGATAATAGTCGGCTATACCGGAAAGCAAAGGCACCAGGATACTGACCATCGCCAAAGAAAAAGCCAAGGCATAGGACAGTGCCTCTGTATTTTTTAGTGTCATGCCAAACAAGTGCACACGATCATCAATGATGTCGCCATGCTCATTGCGAACTGAGGTTACCGCACCATAAAAGATAGGGAAAATGGCCGAGCTAATGACCAAGTTATAAGTGGAATTGGCCCAGTCATACATGCCCCAGGCATTTTGAATTTTCTTACGTGGATTCATAGGGGAAATGTAATCATTTAACGGTTGTCTATCTTACTTTTGTCCAAAGAAAATTTGAACATGACACCGTCATTTGACATCATCATCGTAGGAGGAGGAATAGTAGGCGCTGCTACCTTCTACAAAATGCAACGTCGTTTCCCCAATTTCGATATTCTCTTGATTGAAAAAGAAAATCGATTGGCGGATCACCAAACCGGCAACAACAGCGGTGTAATCCACAGTGGTATATATTACAAACCGGGTTCACTCAAAGCAGTTAATTGCACCAACGGAAGAAGAGAACTCGTTGATTTTGCCAAACAATACAACGTACCACACGATGTTTGTGGGAAACTCATCGTTGCTGCTGACGCTTCTGAATTGCCTTTCTTGGAAAAAATTTATCAGCATGGTGTAGCCAATGGAATCGAGGGAATGCAAAGGGTAAGCCCTGATCAAATCCGCGAGATTGAACCCCATGTTAAAGGCATCGATGGCGTTCATGTAGGTTGCACAGGCATCATCGATTTTCGCCGCGCCACCGAAGTGATGTGCGACTTGGGCGTTGGCATGAACAACAACAGCAAAGTAAACCTCGGGGAAGAGGTCATCGGTTTTGAGAGAGATGGTGGCTTCACCAAAGTGAAATCCAACAAGGGTGAATACCAATGCAAATATTTGATTGTATGCGGCGGACTTCAAGCTGATCGCTTGGCCAGAAAAGACGGTGTGGCGCTCAAAGAAAAGGTAGTGGGTTTTAGAGGTGATTATTATGAATTGGCCGATCATGCCAAGCACAAGGTGAAACATTTGATTTACCCTGTTCCCAATCCGGAATTTCCTTTCTTGGGTGTGCACTTTACGCGCATGACTGACGGATCGATCGAGTGCGGACCCAATGCAGTTTTCACCTTCAAAAGAGAGGGATATGGAAAAACAGATTTCAGCTTGCGCGATACCATTGACGCATTGTCGTACATTGGAACATGGCGCTTGTTCATGGGCAACATGAAATACGGTTTGGACGAATACAGAAGAGCCTTCTCAAAAAGACTGTTCTTGAAAACATTGCAGCGTTTGATTCCTGACTTGACCATGGAAGACATTGTTCCAGGTCGTGCAGGAGTTAGAGCCCTGTTGTTGCGCGAGGATGGAGACACCCGCGATGACTTCAGAATTGAATACACGGATCACAGTATCCACGTGCTCAATGCCCCATCACCCGCGGCTACCGCCTCTTTAGCCATCGGTGAGGACATTGCCGAGATGGCAGTAAAACATTTTGGATTGATATAAAACACAACAATATGAATTTAGCAGATCAAATCAACGAGGATATCAAAACCGGCATGAAAGGGGGTGACAAGGAAAAATTAATGGCCTTGCGCGATATCAAATCAAAAATACTTTTAGAAGCAACCAAAGATGGGTCATCTGAAGTAACAGACGATAAGGTAATGTCTATTCTCACCAAACTCAACAAGCAAC